>FWWM01004723.1_pt1 | contig 31259 bp, 23 predicted proteins | sample 2228351 | NCBI WGS metagenome assembly FWWM01 (sample SAMEA103939774, study PRJEB20133) | metagenome | reverse complement strand
CGAGCAGAGGCATTCTCAACTTACCTCATCATCACTGATACTCCATTTCAGCGCCGCAACGGCGCACTGTCCTTGTATCCAAATTGGTGGCCATCGCGCGAACGCGGGTTCCAGCGCACCAGGCAAACGACGGCAAAGACGCTTCCGGGAACGCCGCCGACCAGTTCCTGGGCCGCGGCGTAATAGGTCCGGTTCCCGGGACAAGAGGACGCCAGCACCCGGAGCCCGCGGGTGGTGCCGTCGTCGAGCGTGCATTCGTAAGTCAGTTGCGCGTCGAGATAGGATTTGGCGCTCTTGTGGCCTCCCATCGACGTGAAGGGCATGAAAAGCCATCCCATGGTTGATTGTCCTTTCTGATGGTGAGAAGCCGACGTCAGGCTGCGAGCGCGGGTGCCGGCGCGTCATCCTCGTGGCATTCGCCTTCAGCTGCCGCGCTGCCGAAGCTCTTGAGGTAGGCGAAGGCCTGCTCTGCCTTGGCGGCCGCATGGATGATCGCGGTCTTGTCGCCGCGCAGGATCCCGAGCCAATGCCCGACATAGCTCGCATGGCGATCGTGCAGCACATTCGGCAGACCCAGATCCGCGCAGCAGAGCCCCGCCCCGATTTCGGCGACGAGCTCTTCGAACGCATACGCCTTGTCGCCGAAGCGCTTGCCGAACGTGCGGGCCAGCCTGTCGGAGTGGCCCGACCAATGGACGGTCTCGTGACATCTCGTCGACGCGTACAGATCCATGCTGCGAAACGAGGTTCGGCTGGGCATCTGGATATGGTCAAAGGTCGGCGTGAAGTAGGCTTGGTTGCCGCCATGGCGAACGTCGGCGGGGATCGCGTCGAAGAAGGCGTCGATCGCCGCCTGGCGGGTGGAGGGTTCCACCGGCGTTTCCGGTTCTTCGGGGGCGTAGAAATAGGCCGGGAGCGCGTCGATCTGGTCGGCATTGAAGACGACGTAGTGGCGAAGGAAGCGGATGTTCTTCTCGACCTCCTTGCCGGTTTCGGGATGCTCCTCGGTTTTCTTGAACGACGAATAATAGACCGAGATCGCGCCGGTCTCGCCGCGCCGGACATTGGCGCCGAGCGCCTCGGCCTGGCGATAGGTCATCCAGAAGCGCGAACGGTAGCCCATCGCGTCGCCGAGCGCCCAGAGATAGAGCGTGTTGATGCCGGTGTAAGGCGTCCCGCAGTGCCGGAGCGGGCGGCCGCCGGCGCCGCTGCATCGCCAGGGTCTCGACCAGGGCGGAACGCCCTCCTCTAGCTTGCGGATGATGAGATCCGTGATTTCCGCGGCGACGTCGCGGCTGGATCGACGTGAAGCTGACATGGTGAGAACTCCGCTGTGCGGGAAAGGGAAACCGCCGACGCGTGTCTGCGCGCCGGCGGTCAGCACTCCAGGAGGTGAGAGGCGTCAGGCCGCGAGCGCGCCCTGATCGTCCAGCTGAGGTTCGCCATCGGCGTCGTTCACCGCGACCGTGTCCTGATCGCCACCCTGGTCCTCGGGTTCGTCGTCGACATCGAGATCGTCGGCGGGCGCAGAATCGAGGAACTTCATCGCGTTCGGCACCCAGGCGAGCGCCGCGTCGCGAACCTCCGGCTCGACGATCGCTTCGCCGGCGAAAAGCTTGGCGCACGATTCCGAGATTTCGGACTTCTTCATCGTCGCGTGACGCGCCGTGAGCGCCGCACCGCCGACATCGGCGAGCAAGGTCAGGATCGAACCCTTGCTGACCCGGTCGAAGAAGTTCTCCGAGGTCGGCCGCCACCAGCTTGCGACATCGATTTCCATGATGGTCGCAAGCCGGTTTTGCAGCGGGGACTGCTCGGCGCGGGAATTTGGCGCTTCGAGCGACATCGCGACGATATAGGCGAGCCAGGCCGCCTTGGCGTCGTCGTCGAGACCGCGGAAGGCCTCGAACCGGTCGACCTGCGACTGGTACTCGGTCCAGCCGGCATCGAGCCCGTCATGGGCTTCGGCGAGATAGCTACGGGCGCGGGTCGCAGGCTGCTCGCCGGTGACCGGGTCCTGGGGCGAGCGAGCGCGAATGGTCGAGCCATAGGCGCTTTCGGCGGTCATGCGATCGTCGATCATGACGAAGAGCGCATAATCGAGCGCGAGGGCCGGGTGGCTGAGGAGCGTCGCCGCCAGGACGTCGCGCCGCTGCATCGCGAGCTCGTCGTAGAGCCGCGCGCTGAGCGGCTTGCCGCCCGGAGCCACCGCTTCCGGCCGGGAGGCCGGGGTCGCGGATTCCCTGCCGGCACCGCTCGGCCGGCCGCGCGAACCTTTGTCCGCGGTGTCGCCCGTCTCGTCCTCGGTGCCGCCGATCCGGATAGCCTCCTCGCTGTAATATTCGGCGTCGAGCACCATTTCGCCCTTGGGCGTCAGCTTGAGGAAGGCGCCGACCAGCGGCCGCAGTTCGTCCGGCAGAACTGGCGCGACCTTGCGGATCGCAAGCTCCTCGGCGCTGAGCGCGTCATATTCCTGGTCCAGCGCCTTATACGCGTCCTCGCCGATGGCTTCGTCGTCCATCGCCACGGAAATCGCCTGCTGACGCTCCGCGATCGCCTCGAGCCGGGCCTGCTGTTCCTCGGTCGGGTCCGCGGTGGGCAGGATGACGCGATAGAGGCCGGCGGCGGCGCTGTGGGTATAGTTGGACGCGATCGGACGGATCCAGCCAAGGCCGAGCTCCTCGCCGACAAGCTTGGCTTCTGCCTCCATGATGTCCGCGGCGAGCCGCTGCGCGATCTCGGGATTGACCCACTTGTCGCCGCTGTCGCTGAAGAGGTCGCGATCGACCTTGCCGCCGGCGTCCGCGTAGCGGTCCTCGCCGACCAGGATGGCGACGGGATCGGTCGAGTTCATGGTCTCGTTGGCGATAACACGGCGGATGGTGTCGGCGTTGGAATAGCTGGTGCCGTAGCTGTTCCAGACGAGCAGCTGCTTCTCCTGGTTCTCTGTCGACGCATAGGCCTTGGCGACGTCGAGCGTGATCGTGCCTTCGCTCAGCGCCTCGAAGATCGGCTCGGCGAGCGTCGCAAGGCGCAGGCGGCCCTCGACGAAGCGGCGGGTGAGGCCGAAGCGTTTGGCAACGCCGTCGATGTCGCCCGTCAGCCCAATGAAATACTGGAACGCCCGGCATTCCTCGGCCGGCGTCATCTTGAGCTGGTGGAAGTTGGCCGCCGTCGAAGTCTCGGACAGGGTCGCCTCGTCACCGACCAGGACCTTCACGGGAACGTCATAGGTCTCGGGGTCGATCACGCCGCGCTCGGCGAGCAGGCGCAGGCCGCGCAGGCGGCGGCCGCCGTCGAACACCTCGAAGGTGCCGCGCGGTTTCCGGACGGGGGTGACAAGCAGGTTCTGCAGGACTCCGCGCGCTTCGAGATCGGCCGCCATCTGCGGGATTTCGAGCAGTTCGTCGGGTCGCTTGCGGACGTTGATGGGTGAAAGCGTGAGCTTGGCGAGCTTAACGGATGCGGTCATGGGAAGGAGCTCCATCTGGCGTCCGGATCATCCCGGACACCAGCTCCGTCCCCCCCTTCCCTTTCCCCGATTGGCTTACGGCGAACCAGCGAGCTGCAGAGCCGCCGAGCGATCGCTTTTCGGTCCAGCTTCGATTTTTACTGTCGGTGAACTGGCGAGCGATTAGGCTGGAACCAAGGGGGTACGTGTGAATCCGCTCGATCTGATCTCGGCAGCGCCGTGGAAGCGTGCTGCCTTCACGACCTATGCGCTTTCGCTGTCGTTCTTCGAGGCAGTGCTTCTCGACGCGCTGCTTCGCGGGGGTAGCCGCAATGCTCTCATCCTGGCCGATCCGGAAGGCGTGCGCGCCGGCCTGAGCGAGGAAGGTGCGCGCAGGGTCGGCCGCGACTATGAGATCGAAGCCGTCGCCTGCGCAAATCAAGGGGTGTTCCACGCAAAAGTGGGCGCGCTGTTCGGCGATGATGATGCTCATCTGCTCGTCGGATCGGGCAACCTGACTTTCGCGGGCTGGGGCGGCAATCTCGAGCTGGTCGAGCATCTGCACCCAAGCTTCGCGGCGGATGCATTCGACGATGCGGCGGCGTTTTTCGAACAGCTCGCCGCGTCGGCTCAGATCATCACGACGGCAGGGCCTGCCTGCGAGACGATTGCCGGCTTTCTGCGACGATCGGCGCAGGGACAGCCGCGGACGGGCCATATCCATGTGGTGCACAGCCTCGATGCGCCGATCGCGGAACAGCTCGCGCTCTATGCCGACGACCTTGGCGGCGTGACCCGCCTTACGGCGGTCTCGCCCTATTACGATCTACGCGCCGACGGGCTGGATGCGCTCGCGACACTGCTGGGTATCGAAAAAGCGCATCTCCATGCCCATCCCGCAGGAACGGTCCGCAGTCCGGGTTCGAATGCCTGGCCCTTCGAGGGCGGGTCCAAGTGGCAGCCCGTCGATGTCGCTGATGCGTTCGGCCACGATGACAGACCGCTCCATGCCAAGTCGATCGAACTGGTTTGCCGCAAAGGACGCCTCCTTCTCAGCGGCAGCGCCAATGTGACGCATGCCGGTCTGTTCGGGCGAAACGTCGAGGCCGGGGTCCTCCGGGTCCAGCGGGGCAGCAAGAGCTACTGGGTCACGGCCCCGGGAACGGCCCCTGCCCGCCTCCCGGCAGACGCGCTGGACGAGAACGAGACGAGCGACTCCGCAGTCGGAATCCTGAGCGCCTCGCTGGAAGGAGAACGGATAGCGGGGCGCGCGCTGACACCGAGGCTTGGCGGGAACGCAAGCGCCGTGCTGCGAACCCCCAGGGGATCCCATGCGCTGGGTCCGGTCGTGGTCTCTGGCGACGGCCATTTCCAGCTCGACGCGCCGGGCATCGAATTCGAAAGCTGGGAAAACGGTCGTCTGATCCTCGGACTTGAGCAAGGCAGCCGCTGCTGGGAAGGCTTCGTGTCGATTGCGGCGGCGCTCGAGCTGATCCGGCGCACAGGTTCGATTGCCACGCGGCTCATGGCGATGCTCGCCGGCACCGAAACGCCGACCGACGTCGCCGCCATCCTGGCGTGGTTTCGCGAGGATCCGAGTCGCATGCCCGCATCGCTCGGCATCGGCGGTGGCGGAAGTGGTGGCCGGCCAGACGGGACCGAAGGCATGGTGACGCTCGCCGACCTCAATGCGGCTGCCCTCGGCGCCAATTTGCTGTCGGGCGCGCCCGGAGAGGAAACATCGTCCGCGTGGCGGCACACCATGGCCCTGATCCGTGCCGTGTTCAGGCAGTCGCGCGGTCCTTGGGGGGCCGGCGGCGAAACCGACGATGACGACGACGACGATGAAAAGGACCGCGAGAAGCGAGCGAGGTCCGAAGAAGCGGCGAACTATCGGTCGCTCCAGATCTTCGACGAACTGCTGACGACCATGCTGGCGCCCGAGGCTGCGGGTCGTAACGCGCTCATGGCGCTGTCGCTGTCGCATTTCCTGGCCGACCGGATCAGGCCGGCACCGGCCAAGGTGCAACTCTGGCTCGACAAGGTGTTGCCGCAGATCGCCGCGCTTGACGGCCCCGAGAGCGACCTCGCCGCCGCTTCCATCCTCCTTCATCATGCCGCCGACCGACGAGACGACAATGCCATTCGGGCGCGACGCTATTTCCTGCGCCGCGGGATCGATCCGGCCACCATTGCCGTCTCTCCAGATGTCATCCCGGCTTTCATGGCGTTGCTCGGCGAAGGCATCGATCTCGACGGTTTTCTCGGCGAAGTGCTGACGGCAAGGACCGTGGGCGAGCAAATCGACGCCTATCTTGCCGCCGGCGATGGGCATGGTCCCGATGTCGGATTTGATAGCCTTCGCTCGTCGCCGCACTGGCCCAGTCTTGACCGGGCGCTGCGCGATCCCGCCTCGTTCGCCAAGCTGATGGTACTCGAGACCTTCCGAGCGTCGTGCCCGCGTTGCCATATGCGGCTTCCCCTTGCGGCCGGAGAAGATCTGCGGCTGCGGGGATTGGCGAGTTGCTGCGGCCGAATCCTGCTCAATCGGGATTGCTGAACGTGATGGACCTGAACGAACTCCTTGATGTCGCCCGCACCGCCGGCGAGCCCCAGCCGGTCGACAGAAGCAAGGTCGGCATGGGCGGCGTGGATCCGCTCGGTCTGCGCCAGATCAATTTCGGCCTGATGGACCGGGTGCTCCCTGACCTCAACAACGTCGCAAGCCACATCCGGCCCTATACGCTGATGGCCTGGGCCTGGCGGCGCGTCCGCCATATCCTCGAGCGCGGAAGGCGACAGAGCGCACAGGCCGAGGAGATGCGCGATTTCGTCGACCGGATCGAGGCGATCTACGCGTGGTCGCAGTTTCTGATCAATCCGAAAGCCGACATACCCGGAGCACAGGCCATGCGCCCGATGCTGGATACGGTGCGCTATCGTTTTGGCGGCGAGGAATGGGAAGCCCGGCGCAACATGAGACGCTATTCCACCGGCTTCATATCGCCGCTGAACTACGGCCCAAGCCTGCGCACGATGGGCTGGTTGATCCCGGTCGAGGGCGCCGCTGGCATATTCCAGCCCGATCCTGCCCTCGAGCCGGTGCTCGACGCCTTCGAAAAACGCTTCGAGGGCGAGCTGGACCACGAGGCGTTCAATCGCTTCGGAAGCGTCAGCGTGAAGCGGGCGGACGCCGAGCGCTGGGGTAAACTCTGGACGATGGACAAGCCTCGCGCGGCCGAAGCGAAGGCCATGTTCGCCAGGCTCGGCGGCGAACGCGCGGCGCCGGCCCGCCAGAAAGGCGTGGCTCTGATTCTGGCGGCCGTTGCGGATCTGGCGGACGAGGAGGCGACGTACGAGGATATCAGAATGCGGATGGCCGATCGGGCCGACGCATGGAGCAACGCGAACGACCGCCCGATCGCGGCGGACGAATGGAGAGCGGTCCAGATCCGGCAGCTGTTCCGGCTCGCGCTCGAAGGTCTGTTCTATTGGACGATCGGCGCGCTTCTACCTGCCTCCCGTTCCACCCGGCAGCTCGCACAGGCCTTCATCGATGCCCTCGACGAGACGTCATTGGCGGATAGCGCTGGAGAGTGGATTCTCGCGTCGAAGGACACCACAAATCCCGTCGAACATCTTCGCTCCCTGCAGAAAGTCCTTCGCGACCAGGAAAGGCTTCCTACTGCCATTGTCGCGGCCCTTGCTCTCTGCCTCCGCGAAGCGCCGAACCAGGGCCACCCATTCGAGAATCCCGATCGATTGCCCCTCAGCCGGGCCAGGAGGGAGGCGGAAAGCTGGCGTGAGCTCTCGCCGGCCGGTTTCGTCGGGCGCGTGCTCGAGATCTGGATCATGGCGCAGCATGCCTATTGGTCCGTCGGACGGGGCCTGGCCGACGCTCGAAATCGGGGCAAGACGATCCTCCGTTTGCGGATTGTCATGGACGAGGGCGGATGGACGCTGACGCCGGGCACGACGCGCCAGGGCAATCCTCCAGAGCCGACCCCGGACCGGCTCGAAACGGCGACGAATCTGCTCGTCGAATGCGGGCGCCTCTAGCGACACGCGAGTGTCGCATCCGTGCAAGGAAATGCAGGCGCGTTACGATACGATCTTGCTGCGACCCGAGGGGCCTTCGAGTCGAAAGTTTCGGCGGCCTCCCACTCATAAAGCCTGCCTGGTCCTGCCGGGCAGGCTCTTTTTTCGCCTGCCGATCATTGTTCGTCCAAGTCCACATGCCGGAGCGGCGCGTGATCGAGGAATGTCTTCACCGCGTCTGCTTGAAAGCATTTGGCGGTCTCGCCATCTGATCGGCGATCGAAACCCAGGAGATTGTGGAAAGAAGCCATGACGACGACGTTGGATGCTGCGCCTGAAACCCGTTCCTTCGAAACGGACGTTGCCAAGCTGCTGCACCTCATGGTGCACTCGGTCTATTCGGACAAAGATGTGTTCCTGCGCGAACTCATCTCGAACGCCGCCGATGCCTGCGAGAAGCTTCGCTATGAAATGCTGAGCCATCCCGAATTGGGCTCGGGCGAACTCCCGCGGATCACAGTGACACTCGACCTCGACCAGCGGCGGCTCATCGTCGAGGACAATGGCATCGGCATGAACGAGGCCGAGATGATCGAGGCGCTCGGCACGATTGCGCGATCGGGGACCAAAGCCTTCATGGAACGCGTCGCTTCGGCGAAAGACGCTGAAGGCGCGCAGCTGATTGGGCAGTTCGGCGTCGGTTTCTATTCGGCGTTCATGGTCGCCGACAAAGTCGACGTGTTCTCGCGAAGGGCCGGTGGGGATACCGCGGCGCATTGGTCGTCGGACGGTCTTGGGACCTACAGCGTCGAGATTGCCGAGCTTGCGGATGCCCCCACGCATGGCACCCGGGTCGTGCTGGAGCTCAAGGAAGACGCGGCCCAATATGCGCAGCGCTTCAACTCCGAAGGGATCATCAAGGCGCAGTCGGGCCACGTCCCCGTGCCGATCTTCCTGCTGGAGAAGCCCGATGCTGAGCCGGTCCAGATAGGCGACGGCGCCGCCCTTTGGACGAAGCCAAAGTCCGAAATTAGCGAAGAGGATTACACCGACTTCTACCGCAGCGTGGCCGGGCAGTTCGACAAGCCTGCGCTTACGCTGCACTATCGGGCCGAGGGTCTGCACGAATATTCCGTCCTCGCCTTCATTCCGGAGATGAAGCCTTTCGACCTGTTCGACCCGGAACGTCACGGGCGGATGAAGCTCTATGTCAAACGGGTCTTCATCACCGACGAAGCCGAAATCCTGCCTCGTTACCTCCGGTTCGTGCGCGGTCTCGTCGACTCCAGCGACATTCCCCTGAACGTGTCGCGGGAGATGATCCAGGAGAGCCCCGTGCTGGCCGCGATCCAGAAGGGCGTGGCGAACCGGCTGCTGTCGGAGCTCGAGAAGCTCTCGACGAATGACGCCGATGCTTACCAGCAATTCTGGATGAATTTCGGGGCGGTGCTGAAGGAGGGGCTGTACGAGGACTATGGCCGGCGCGAAACGCTGCTGGGTCTGGCGCGCTTCAAGACGACGACCTCCGGCACCGAGTGGCGTTCGCTGAAGGACTATGTCGCGGCGATCAAGGAAAACCAGACGGCGATCTACTATGCGACCGGACCCGATCTCGATCGTCTGGCGTCCTCGCCTCAGCTCGAGGGCTTCCGGGCTCGCGGGATAGAGGTGCTGCTGCTGACGGATCAGGTGGACAGTTTCTGGGTGACCGCGGGACTGGACTTCGAAGGGAAGCCCTTCAAGTCCGTGACGCAGGGCTCGGCCGATCTCGGGCTCATACCTTTGACCGAAGGCGATGCGCCGGCCGCCTCCACGTCCGATGAGGTTTCCGGCTTCATCGAGTTCGTGAAGGAGGTGCTCAAGGACGAGGTGTCGGACGTGCGGGCCTCCGAGCGACTCACCGAAAGCGCGGCATGCCTGGTTGCGCCCGAACACGGAATGGACAGACAGCTCGAGAAGCTGCTGGCAGCCTCTGGGCGTGGCGGGACGGCGGCACGGCCCGTGTTGGAGATCAACCCTCGTCACGATCTTGTGCAGAAGCTTGCCGGCCTTGCTGCAGATGCGGACCTGCGCGAGGACTCGGCTCGGCTGCTTCTCGACGAGGCGCGGATTGCCGATGGTGAGCTTCCGGCCGATCCGCGCGGTTTCGCCGCCCGATTGGGAAGGATCTGGACGAAGGCGCTCGCATAGCGCCTGCCCGGAGGTCTGGGTGCGGTCCCCGGGGCGGCGCTCAGACCGTGCTAACGCCGGGATCAAACGCTGCCTCGTAGAGGGCGCGTCTCACCGGCTCGTCGAGATAGCCGTCCTGTTCGACCCGGAGCGCGGAGGGAAAGACGTCGCCGCCGGCGAGCCACGCCGATTCCGCATCCGGATGCGAAACCGCATCGGCAAGCGCGGTCGCAAGATCGAACCTGTCGGTGCAATAACCGGCGTTGAGGAGCGCTCCCTGAAGCGCGATTTCATAGGCTGCGCGCAGGGCGACCGATGCGAGCGCAGAGGGGATGACGGCTTCGTCCGGAAGGCTGCAGGCGAGCCGGCACTGGTCCGCGTCGAGCGACATGGTGGTGCGGCAGACGATCGGACGGCTGGGATGCGCCGTGCAGAGACCATCGGCGAGGACCGCGCAGGGCGCCAGACTCTCCAGGAGCGGTTTATCCCAGCCCTCACGGCGCCGCCTGGCCAATGCCGGAATGCCATCCGTCACGCCGGTGGGCAGATTTCGCGCGAGGAAGAGGATTTCCGGCGCTGTCGCCGAGACGCGGGTGTGGCAACACCAGGCACAGCGCGGACCGCATGCCGCTTCGGTCCAAACCTGCTCGGGCGTTCGCCGCTCGATCGCGTCATAGAGATAGCCGAAGAGCGGATCGAGGGTGCGGGCGGAGCGGGCCTCGTCGATGAATCCCCTTAGTGCGCGCATCTCCCGAACGATCTCGCTATCGGGGCGAATGTAAGGCTGTACCTCGCCGCGAGACGAGGAATCCACGTCCGTCACGGCATGATCTTCCTGTTACACTATCGTTATTTGCCCGCAACGAGCCTGATAGGTTATTTTCGGGCAATCCGCCACATCGCGCCGTCCATTTCTTGTGATTTTACACGAGTTTACAACTGCGAGCCCCCCGCTCCATCGCTAGGCGAGAAGCTGACCGAGGACGGCTTCCGCGGTCGCCATCGGCACGAACATGCGCGTGCGATACTGGATCACCTCGGTGAAGCAGCCGATCGACTTGAGCCAGGGCAAGCGGTCGTGCGGGCAACCCACGAGTTCGATCCGCTGGGAGCCGTTGACGACCGAGCGCTTGATGGTGAGCGGGAACGGATGTGAGACGTCGACGCTGCGCCCGGACGTGACCGCCTTGGCGACGGCGTCCGCCGGCAGCGCCTCGGAACGATCGATGCCGAGCTTGGTGAACAGCTGAGGCACGTGATCGTCGAACACGAGACGGCCGAGCCAGGAGTGCCCTTCGCCATCGACGATGCGGTTCACCGCCATATGATCGCTCGGCAGCGCCGACCAGATCGGCAGAAGCAGGCCCGTCGCGAGCCGGATCGTCTCGCTGTCGACGGTCTGCCGGGCGGCCTCCACCTCGTCCGACCAGGTTGCCGTGAAGGCGTCGCGCGTCACCTCCTCCCAGGAGGATTCGTAGAGATCGTCCTCGCGCATATATTCGTTGCGCGTGGGCCGCATCATCTCGACGCGGGGGATCGGCGTGCCCTCCTTTTCCTCCATGAGCGAACGCGCCCGTGTCCTGAGCGCAACCTTGCCCGACTTGCGGTTGATCATGAAGCCGGCACTGGCATCGCCGTCGGCGATCCGCAGGATGCGCTCGAGCGAGACCGGGTTGCGGCGTCGCGCGATCTCGATGGTGAGCAGATGCGAGGTTGCGCCCGTGCGGGGATCGGTCCGCAGCACCACGTCGTCGATCAGCGTGGCCTTGTCGACGAGGATCGTCTCGACGCCGACATCGAGGCGGCCGGCTTCGCGCGCGGCCGAGACGCGGGTTTCGATCAGCGACAGGAATTCGTCGAAGATATTGTTCTGCAGCGCGATCGGCAGGGCGAGGATGCGATTCAGCCAGCGCTGGATGGGCGGCATCTCGTCCTTGAGGACGCCATCCTTGTCGCAGAGCTCCAGGCCGGTGCGATGCTGGAAATCGTCAAGCGTGGTGCTCGAGAGCTTGCCGGCCGCGAGCAGGTCGAACCAGGAGAGGAGCGCGGCGCAGGCATATTCGCTTTCGAGATTGTCGGCCGGGTCGAAGAGCCCCTGCCCGCCCGTCTGCCGCTGGCCGCGCGTCAGCGCCCCGAGGCTGTCGAGGCGCCGCGCGATCGTGCTGGTGAAGCGCAGCTCGCCCTTGCAGTCGGTGGTCACCGGCCGGAACAGCGGCGTTGTCGCCTGATGGGTTCGGTGGGTTCGGCCGAGCCCCTGGATCGCGCGATCGGCGCGCCAACCGGGTTCGAGGAGCAGGTGGACGCGCTGTTCCTGGTTCATGACGTCGAGCGAGGCATGATAGCTGCGGCCCGTACCGCCGGCGTCGGAGAAGACCAGCATCCGCTTTTTGCCGGCCATGAAGGCCGCGGCCTCCGCCTGGCTGGTCCGCGCCGAGCGGCTTTCGAGCTTCTGGCGCCCGTCGCTTGCGGTGATGAGCCGCTTGGTGCGACCGGTGACCTCGGCGACATTGTCATGGCCGAAATGCTCGAGCAGCGCATCGAGCGCCGACATGATCGGGGGCATGGCGCAGAGCGTCTCGATCAGCGCGTCGCGTGCGGCCTGGGCCTCGGGATTGTAGACCGGGTGCCCGTCGTCATTCACCATCGGAAGTGAGCGCGGCGTGCCGGTATCATCCTTGAAGACGCGCATCTGCCGGGTCGGGAAGGCACGCTCGAGGTAATCGATGATGTATTCTTTGCAGTCGCAGTTTATGTCGAGCGTGGCGGTGGGAGGCGCAGGTTTCCTTCGGTTTTCCATGATGTCACTCCAGATAATGTGAGGGTCAGGCGGATTGTTCGGAGACGGGCTAGGCCCGCCTTCGAACGTCGGTAAGCATGGTAATCAGGGCATCGGATGGTGGCTTGAAGCGCCCGGGCCTGATGGCGGGGGCACCGTGAGCCGCGAGGATTTGCAGCTTCTCCTCGGGATCGGCGCGCAAATAGGTCTCGGTGCTCTGGATGCTGGCGTGGCCAAGCCACAACGCGACCTTGCGGATGTCCCCGGTCGCCGCGAGCGTGTGCATCGCACAGGAATGCCGCAGCACGTGCGGCGTAACCCGCTTGCCAAGGATCGACGGCTGCTTCGTTGCTGCGGACTTGACGTGTTCGGCCAAACGGAACGCAAATCCGTCGCGGGTCATGGGCTGCCCGTTGGCATTGAGGAATATCTCGGCAGCTTGCGCGTCGGGCCGGATCGCTAGCCACGCGCGCAATGCGAACTGGGTCTCCTTCCAGAGCGGCAGGACCCGTTCACGCCGACCCTTGCCCATGATGTGCAGTGTTGACAGGGAGCGGTCCGGAAAATCGCGCAGCTGTATCGTTACGAGTTCCGACACCCTCAGCCCGCCAGCATAGGCCAGATGCAGCATCGCGCGATCGCGGGTGCCAAGGCGTGTCCGGGGATCCGGAGCATCGAGCAGAGCCTTGATCTCGGTCCGGTCGAGATAGTCGATCAGCGCCTTGTCGGTCTTCTTGGTCGGGATCGATCTTACGCGGAGGGCCTGATCAAGGCAGGCCGGAATCCGATACTCGATGTACCGGAAGAAGGACCGGATCGCGGCGAGCCTGCCATTGCGGGTCCGCACGCAACTGCCGCGCCCGGTCTCGACATGGTCGAGGAAGGCCAAGATCATGTCGGGGCCGAGATCCTCGATCTCAAGATCGGTCGGCCGACGCTTCAGCCGACCGGCAGCGAACTGGACGAGGAGAACGAAGCAGTCGGCATAGGTCTTCACCGTGTGCGGACTGACAGCGCGTTCGCGTGGCAGATGTTCACGTAGGTATGCCGAGAGATGCGGAGCGAGCGCCGTCATGCCGCTTCTCCCCGGTAAAGTTGCTCGCTGGCGGCAGCGATGTCGCGAAGCAGCACCGGAGTTGCTTCGAGATACCAATACGTGTTGGCGACCGACGCGTGCCCCAGATAGACGCTGAGTCCGGCCATGTGGTGTGCGACCGCCTCCCTGTCGGGTGGGCAGGACTCAAGGGAACGCATGGCGAAAGTGTGCCGCAAGTCGTGTAGCCGCATCCCGGCCGTTCCAGTTGGTCCGCGGTATCCAAGCTGTCGGGCCAGTCTGACGAACACGATGTGCGCGCGCACTTTATGGGGAGCTCTTCCCCGGATGGTCACGAACAGGTCATTGCCTATGACGCCGAGCCTTGCCCGGGTGGCGAGATATGCTTCGAGCGCCTGACGGGTCGATGACTGCAACGCTACAAGCCGCTGTTTACCGAACTTGCCGTTGCGGACGATCAGGCCATCCTCGACCAGATCGTTGCATTGTAGCGAAAGGGCCTCGGAAATCCGGAGGCCTGTCGCCGCGAGCAGACCGAACAGGTAATGGTACGTGTATGGGCTGATCGTGCCTTGGGGTGGAACGTCCAGTGCTGCAGTCATGATCGCCCGCACCTGATCCGGTTCAATGATGGTCGGCGTCGGGCGTGCTCGCTTGCCCCGACCGAAGACGCCGGCAGGCGGAACTTCGTGGCCTGAATCCTCGGCGTGAGCGAAAAGGCTGAAGTTGCGCACGGTGTCGAACCTCCGGCGGGCCACATATTGTGAGCTCGACGTGTGGCACCAGTCGTAGATCCGCTGGACCTGGGTGTGCCGATCGCCGAAACCCTCGGCGTAGGCAGCGTACTGGCGGAGCATCCGGTCCTGTTCGGAATACTTCCGACCCAGGCTGCGATGCAGAGCGACGTATCTTGAGATGTGTGTGTTCAACATGGCAGGTCTCCGGGCCAGGGCTGCGCGATCTTCATGAGCATCGGCAGATCGACCTTGGCGTAGATGGCAGTGGTCTCGGGCGAGCTGTGACGCAGGATGGTCCCAACGGACTCCAAGCCCGCGCCCGCGCGCAGCAAGTTGGTGGCAAGCGAGTGCCGGAACATGTGCGATCCGGTTGGCAATCCCTCGATCCCGCCGCGCTCCCGCGTGCGAGCTACAATGCCGGCGATCTCGGCGGAGGAGCGGAATGGCCGAAACGGGGCTTGGGCGCGTAAGAACAGATGCGGGTCGACGGCCTTGGGACGAGCTGTATCCAAGTAGGCAAGGATCGCGTCGCCGACATCCTGGGGCAACGGCAGACGGTCAGGCCGACGCGTCTTGCCCTTGACCCGGATGTACCCGCCCCGCCAATCGATATCGTCGAGGCGCATATCCCGGACATCGCCCGCTCGCAGTCCGAGCCTGGCGAGCAGGAGAATGATAGCCTTGTCCCGGACCTCTACCGGACGACCTGTCGGACAGGCAGCAACGATCTTCTCGATCGTTGCCGGGTCGACGTGGCGGGGCAGCGTCGAAAGGCGGTAGCGCTGCACCGATGGAATCGCGTGCAACAATGCCGGACGACAAACACCCTGCACGATCAGGAACCGGATGTAGCTCCTCATTATCGTGACGAGCAGCGATGCCGACCCCGGCGTCTCCTTGCTCCGTCGTTGGAATGCGCGCCTAAGAGCGGCAGCATCCCAGTGCGACGGCTCGCCCAGCATGGGCATGAGCCGCGTGATGTCGGACCGGTAGCGACGGATCGTCTCGTCGGTCGCGCCGCGATGTTGCTTGAGCCAAGTCAGATATGCCGACATGTGCTGGTCAGCGTCCACCACCGGTTCAACCGATGGGATGACACCCCGACCTCGCAGAAACTCAACGAAGTGCCAAGCGCAGCGCCGCCGCCGCTTCATACCCGAGGCGACCAGCTCGCCTCGCTTACGCCAGACCGGACAGCGACAATCATGTGCCGCGTACTGGTCGATGATAGTGTCGTCGATATCGACCCACCGCCGTCGTGCAATGCGAAGCCAGGCCGCGAAATGCTCGGCCTCGGATCGATAGGACTGCGCCGGTCCCCGTGCGAGTTGCAGGTGATCGATCGCATCGGAATAGTCGGCGAGGTGCCGTGGCAGATCGTCGATCCCGTCGTCGACTTCGACGTAGCCTTGATCTTCCAGGAAGCGGACGAAGCGTCTGACCCGCGCTGCAATGTCCGCCTTATATACTGGCTGCTGCGCCGAATACCGGTGGCACCGGCACCGGTGCTTCTCGAACCGCCGAACAGCCCGGTCGTCGATCTTGCGGATCGCGATCCCATGCAGATCCAGCCAATGCAGGAAATGGCGGACAGCAGCGCCATACAGAACCGCGCAGGCTGACCTCTCGTCGAGCGACAGAGAGGAGAGGAATGCGGTGAGTAGGGTGCCGTGACTGGGCGGGTCTTCGACCCGGAGCGCGGCCGCTCGAAACGGCAATGATGATCTTGTTCGCATGTAGCTTCCTTCGTCTTGTTGAGGTCGAAGGAACTGTAATTATCTGGAGTGAAATCATGGAAAACCGAAGGAAACCTGCGCCTCCCGCCGCCACGCTCGACATAAACTGCGACTGCAAAGAATATGTGTAATGCTGAGTTCAACATTAGACATACTCACGGGGGCTGAGATCAATTTCCAGGTTCGCCCGCTCGTCGGGCGAGAGGTCGCCAAGCCGCCGATCCAGGATCGATTCCGCGGTCGTGACCAGCTGAAGGACCACCGATTGGCCCGCTGAGAGATGCGCCTTCGCCGCCGCGATCACGGTCGGGAGTTTCATGCTGAGGAGGAGCTGGCCGAAGAAGCGCTGCTTGGTCGACTCGAACCGCGAGCGCGCCGACGCCTTGGCGCCGCTGTTGAGCGTCGCATTTTCGAGCCCGTCGACCACAGCCGTCAATTCGAGGGCATGCTCCATGTTGCGGTGGATGATTCCCCAGGCGTCGGCATAGGCGTCGTAGATCGCGATCTGCTCGCGCGTCAGTTCATGCCGCAGGATGTCATATTCGACGCCGGCGAAGCTGAGCGCGCGGGCGGTGTAGAGGCCGAGCGCCTTCAGATCGCGAGCGACGAGCTCCATCGCGGCGATGCCGCCCTTGCGGATGCCGGAGATGAACTGCTCGCGGTTGCTGAAGGCGGTTTCCGGCCCCCACAGGCCCAGCCGCACGGCATAGGCGAGGTTGTTGACGTCGGAGGCGCCGGTTGCCGAGGCGTAGAGCACGCGCGCGCCGGGCAGATGGTTCTGGAGCAGGACCCCGGAGATGCCCTGCTGCGAGCCCTCCTTCTTGCCGAGCGCCCCTTCGCCGCCGGCGACGCCGCCCATCTCATGCGCTTCGTCGAAGCCGATCACGCCTTCGAAGTCGTCGCCTGCCCAGTCGATGACCTGCTGGAGGCGGCTGTGGTCACCGCGTGCCGAACGAAGCGTCGGGTAGGTGACGAAGAGCACGCCCTGCTCCAGCGGTATCGCCTGGTCGATCTTCCAGTTGGAGAGGGGCTGGATGTCGGCCGCGAGACCACCGAGCGCGGTCCAGTCACGCCGCGCGTCTTCGAGCAGCGCCTCGTTCTTCGAAATCCAGATGTTCCGGCGGCGGCCGGCGAGCCAGCTGTCGAGGATGCACGCGGCGACCTGCCGCCCCTTCCCCGCCCCGGTCCCGTCGCCGAGGAAATAGCCCATGCGATAGGCGCGGCCATCCTGCGCTTCCTCAAGGCCGACGCCTTCCTTGGCGGGCCTGAACTTCCCCGGTAGAAACTGGTCCCAGGCATGTCCCGCATAGACGACGGTTTCGAGCTGCGAGGCCGACAGCAGGCGTTCGGAGACAGTGCGTTCGGGGAGCCGCGGCACATAGGCCGGGATCGGCGCCGCGATCGAGCCCATCGCGACGGATTCGACCAGGGCAGTCGGATGTTCGCCGGCGGCGTCGAAGGTGATCCGGCTCGGACGATAGGGAAGATAGACACCGACCTGGTCGAGCAGCGGCGCCGGCGTGTCGAGCGGCGCGTAGTCGACAGGCAGTACGTTGTTGCGCACCGGAGCGTGATAGGGCCGCGGCTGCGCGCGATTGCTCTTCATGGCGCGGAACAGCGAGGGGCTGCTCGATCGCTTGGGAGTCGGCGCCGATGGCGCTGCGAGGGTCGCGCGTTCGTGGATCGTGAGCGCGCCGATGAGCTCGCGGATGGAGGTGCGCTGGATCGTCGCGGGAATGGTCGTGCCGGGGACCTTGTCGATCTCGAACAGCCGGACCGCGATGCTGGTGCCGTGCTTCAGATAGCATTTCTCGAGCCGCACCGAGGTCCGCACGCTGACATCGCGCAGCGTGGTCTCGAAGAGATCGCGCATCCGGGCATTGGGTCCGAACCAGTCGGGCATGATTGCAACCAAACGGCCGCCGGCCTGCAGTCGGCGAAGGGCTGCCTGGAGATGTCGGACAGCGGCGTGTGCGTCCGCGCCCAGCCCGACCGACCGGGAGAATGGCGGGTTCATGAGGATCAGGCTGGGGCGCGCCGCTGCCGCCAGGCTCGAGTTGATCGTGGCGCCGTCGTGGCCAGTGACGGTCGCGTCGGGGAAGACATCGGCGAGACGCGCCCGGCGGCCCGACGCATATTCGTTGAGCTGGAGGGAGCCGAAGTCGCGGCAATGCGCCACGAGGAGCCCATTGCCGGCGCTCGGCTCGAGGATCACATCGTCGCTCTGGATATTGGCGAGGACAACCGCCACCGCGGCAAGATCGACGGGCGTCGAGAACTGCTGCCATTCGATCTGATCTTCGCTGCGAACGGTCTGGGTGGGCAGCCGGTCGAGCAGGTCGCAGGCCGCAATCACGTCATCGAGCGAGGTCAGCGGATAGGGACCGAACTGGAGGTGGTGGGCGAGCGCATGCTCGAGAATCTCGAAGCTGTCGCGCTGGGTCCAGAGCCCGTCCGCGTCGGTCCCGCCATAGCCTTCGATCATCGCCGTATTGAGGTCGGCCCGGGTGATCGGGTCCGTCGACCTGAGGCGGTCGATGAGAAGCGTGGCCGCGCGGCGTTCGGCCGCGGTGGCGGTATCGAAGAGATCGGACATGGTGGGGTCTCCGGACTGGCTGCCCCATCGGCAGCATCAATCCTTCGATCCCCCTTCCCTTTGCCCAGTCGCGCGGTGGTTGGCAGGGGCCGGCTACGCTATCGCGGAAAGCCTTGGGTTCGCCGACAGTTTCCGAACCAGTGCTATCGGGCGTCCCGGCCAAGCTGGCGGACGCAGTGCAGCCAGTGTTTCCGGTGTCCGCCACCCTTCTCGACGCCGCCGATGATCGAATAGCGAACGGGTGCGATGCCGACGAGGCGGAGCAGATTGCGGTCGAGGCTCTTGAGGCTATGGGCCCGGTAGAAGAACCGATAGAAAGGTGCGGGCATCCCCATCGTCACGATGATACGCGCCGACCAGCCACCGAGCAGTCTTGCTGGCTGATCAGGTTCGGTTTCATCGATCGCAAAGCCGGGCCGCATGACCTGCTCGAGGAAGGCTTTGAGGAGAGCGGGCACGTCGCCGAGCCAAAGCGGATAGAGGATCACGAGATGGTCGGCCCACCGAATGTCGATTTGCGCCGTGTGGATCGTGTCTACAGGATTGGCCTCGCGCCATTCTTTGGCCGAGCGCAAAATCGGAAAATCCAGGGACGCGATATCGATCCTGCGGACTTCGTGGATGCCTGCCTCGGCACCCGCCGCATAGGCATCCGCCAGCGCGTGAACGAAGCGCGCCCGATCAGTATCGGGGTGTCCATCGATGATCGCAATGCGTGCCATGCGCTCCTCCGGACATTGCCTTCCTCTCCCGCGTTGCCTCCGGCAATCAGGAAGTTTCCCAAGGTGCCGCGCCAATGCCAGGCTGCCGTTGGCGAGACCCTGGTCATCGCCGGCTCATCTCGAGAACCTTGGCCCAGTCCTTGACGCCCTTGGGGGGCATGGGGGTGATCGCGAGATCCGGCCTGGCGTAACGCAGGGCTGCCCGCTCTGCCGCGATCGCGCCTTCGGCATCGTTGTCGACGGCCAGGATCAGCGAGGTCAGCGATGACGGAAGCAGGAGCTGGTCGAGCCGGCGGGCTCCAAGGCTCGTCCAGCAAGGTATGTCGTGGAGGATGGTGAAGGCGCGCGCGGTTTCGAAGCCCTCGGCCAGCGCCAGCACAGGAACTGCCTGCCCTCCTCCCTGCCATGCGCCTTGCCCCGGCCGGCCGAGCATCAGCTTCATCCGATATCGGGCTGTCAACGGGTCGAGGAATATCCGCTGGACGGCAGTCAGGCGCCGCCCTTCCCGCACCGCGACCATCAGCGCAGGATGATAGGTCGTCCACGGCTTGGGCCGATAGGGGCAGCGCGGGTGGAAGCGCAGGTCATGGGTTACAGGCCAGAGATGTCGCAGGCGAAGATAGCGCTCGGCGAGCGTGCCATCGAGAGGGAGCGCCTCGTCCCAGAGCCGCTCGGCGTTGCCGGACCGCGCGGTGGGCGTGTCGGTGTAGGCGAAGCGACCACGGCTCGGGACCCGCCGAAGCTCACGCAGAACATCTTCCCGGTCGCAGCCGGCAAAGCAGGTGACGAGAATACCTTGGTTGCCTTGGCGAATGGAGAGGCTGGGCGTGCTGTCGGCGTGGGCGGGACACGGACACATCGCGGTGCGTCCGTGCCAGGTTCCCCCGAGCGAGCCGACTAAATCGATGAGGTCCTGGGTTGGTCTGAGCGCGACAAGGGCCATTGGCAGTTCCTTTCGCGGCCCATGCTCCCCCTTGCCTCTCTGCCGGCTCACCTTATCCTGGGGCGCAGCTAACCGGCTTTGCGGGACGGTCGTTCTGCTCCTCTTGAAGAATCAAATCTTAAAAACGCCCAAGCGGAGCGCGGGAGCTTCATAGATTCATGGATTCTAAGATTCGGGCACCATTTGTGACGGCAAACCAATAGCTTGAGTGCTCTCCTTGTGAGGAGACGGGGGCTTCAGTGTGAGGGCTCGGGGGCGTCTGTGCGAGCCAGGGGGGGCTGGAGCCTGAGTGATCGGGGGACAATGTGAGTTCTCGGGGGACTCAGGCGAAACGGGCTAAAGAGCTGCCGGGAAATCCCTGAATCCCCGTATGTTTTTGCTTCGGGGAAGATCGCCGACATCGGAGATGCTCTTTTATGTGAGCGATTGGGGGATCGTGGCCGAGGCGTGCGGATCTTTGCGTGAGGTCTCGGGGGCGGCCCGCGAAAATGGGGCGTTCGAAATAAGGAATTTCTCCACCTTTATGTGAGCGATTGGGGGATGCCAAGAAAAGCCAATTAAACCAACATGATATGAAGATCTATATGTGAGTCGGCGGGGGTCACGCGCTGCGCGGCCCTGCTCGCCGCTTCGACGCGGCCACGCGACACGAATCTTTTATGTGAGTTTTCGGGGGAGTGATCGCGACTCGGCTCGGGAACGCGAGTCGCGTGCCGAGGGCTCGGCGGCTTTATGTGAGCGCTTGGGGGCTGGTGATCGCATGGGCCAACGACGTCTCTATGAGCGTCTGGGGGCACGTCTATGTGAGTGAACGGGGGGCGGTTCTCATTATGACAAGCTGATGGTATGCAACTCACATGAAGCTCGATTCGGACACCGTGGAAATCGAGGTTCCGCCTGACCTGGAGGGTCTGAGTCGGACGTTGCGGGTTGCTGACGTGATTCGCCGCCGCGACCTCGACTTTGTAAGTAAACCTGGGGAATTAGTCGAATCCGAGTTCGAGACGGGGTCGTTGAGTGCGGCCGGAAGAAAGGCTTTCGCACTGATGTTGCGGAAAGCGGGACCGGAAGCCGGCGAAGACAGCAAGACTTTCACGATCACCAAGAAGGAACTGCGCGGCTCGCACAAGGGTAACGAGCGCATCCAGCCGGTAATGGACGAACTGCTACGCGTGATCGTCCGTATCCGGACCACCTCGAAGAAGGGTAAGCCTGCGATCATGTCGCAGTCGCTGCTGTCGAGCTGCGTCGAGGAAATCTCCGAAGACGGCATGAGCGTCGTGGAGTTTCAGTTCTCAGAGAGCTTCAAGCGCGTGATCCAGCGTTCGGATTACTATGCGCGGGTGAACCTCGGGGTGATGCTTGCGCTCCAGTCGCGCTATTCGCTCACCTTGTACGATCTTGGCTGCCTGATCATCAATCGGCAGAACCGCGTCGTCAAAATGAACGTCGATGAACTGCGCCGACGCCTGGGTGTGCCCGACGGCAGCTTCAAGAACTTCGCCGAGTTTCGGCGTGACGTGCTCGTCAAATCGAAGGCGGAGATCGACCAGCTCGCCGATTTCATCGTGGAATGGGAAGAAATCCGGGGGTCCGGGCGCGGCCGGCCGGTCGAGGCGGTCAAGCTGACCTTCAGCCCCAAGGACCCTGTTGAGCAGGAAGAGACGGCAAAGGAGCTCGATCGGCCCAAGGTCGGACGCCGTGCCAGGCGCGATGGCAGCGTCGAGGAGGTCGCGGCCATTCCGGCGGCCGCCCCTGTGGCGGCATTGCCGTCGAGCAAGCCCTTCCCCACTGGATCGATGCATTTCTGCGGGGATCAGCGCCTGTTGACGATTGTGGCCGATTTCGGGGGCGGCTGGGACAAGGATCTGATCGCCGGGGCGTTTCGCGAGAAGATGGGCGACCGGCTCAAGACCCTGACGGGCGTGCCGCTCTACAAATCCTGGGAAGGCTTCTGCAAAAGTTTCGTCGGGCTTCGTGGCCGGCCTTAGGGATAGCCTGCCCTCCCCCGTTTCCTCACATAAAGCGAGACCGGGCCTATTCGGGCGCCCTCCCCTCCCCTTCGGCCAGATCGATCAGCGCCATGATCCCGTCCGGGAGGCTGAGGTTGCGGTCGTCGCACCAGCGCACGAGGCGGTCGCGCTCAGGAGGCGACAGGCGCATGCTGATATGGAGCGACCGGGCCGGACCGCGCTGGGGCTTGCGCTTGGGTGTGACGCCGAGATCGGCAGTAACCTGCGGAAAATAGTTGGCTGGGAGCGCCGATCCGGCGGGTTCGCGTTGGACTGGCGGCGTGCTGGCAGGTTTGGGCGCGGCTGTAGCGGCAACGAGCCCGCGGAGACGATCGGCGGGCGCTTCTGGCTGCTCCAGGCGCTGCCGTGTCGATCCGATGATGTCGCCCATGCTGCTCACGGCGGCTTTTTCTTCAGGCATCGACTGCCTCCTTGTTCTGAATTTCGCTGAGAATATCGGCGAGGACGCTTTGCGCGATGCGGCGCGCTTTCTCCGTCTTGGCGAGGTTGGCAGCTTCGACCTCAGCGAGGGTCATCCGGTAGTTCGACATGGCGCGAAAGGCGTCGAGGGTGAACATCTGGTCGGTGAAGGTCGGGAGAGCTTTCCTGATTTGACCGTCGATCTCCCACTCGGCTTTGGAGCGGGCCACCTGCCCTGTCTGGGTGATGAGCACGCGGTATGGGACGCCGCGGCACATTTTCTCGAGCATATCGCTGGTTTCGACGGTTCGCTCGAGATCGAGCCGCGATGACCGTGTCGGGATGACGACAAAGTCGGAATCCATAGCGGCATAGGCGGTCTTGAAGTTCGACGTTCCCTCGGAATCGACGACGACGAGCTGGGCCGCCTCGCGCGCTCGTCCGATCGCGGCACCGATATCCGAGTCCCGCAGCTGCGAGGCGTCCTCGACGGCGATGCGCGAGTCCCCTCCCCTGCCCGCTGCGATCCGATCCCGGTGCCAGTTCAACAGGCTGTTTTGACGGTCGGCGTCGAGCATGAACACCGAGCCGCCCAGTGCCTCGAATTCCGATGCGAGGGCAAGCGCAAGCGTCGTCTTGCCTGCTCCACCCTTGCTCTGCGCGATAGTGATGACTGGCACGAAATAGCTCCCTGTGGGTCGCGGGCGCGGCACCCATGTGACGTGGCACAGGCAGCGCGGCACAATTGATCTGCGCTTCTCATAGCGCCTGTGTAAGCGCGGTGCAAGGCGACCGCGCTACTGACCGCGCTGGGAATGGCACACGCGCAACAGCAAGCGCCGTTAGCAGCGAGGACGCAAGCGCCAGTAAACGCACAAGCGCACGCGCTGCGGCTCGCGATGCCGCACGCGCCAGCGCGCTGCGCCGCGCGAACGCTAGGCAGAGCGCAATCGCGGCACCCAGCGCGTTACAACACGCGGCACATAACGCGGCACAGGGAGAAAACGGCGGAAATCGGCCAAACCGCAGCACGCGACTCTCGCGTCGACGGCGTCTTCATCGCGACGATAGCTGGATCAAGAGCGGGACAGAAGGCGATCGATCTCCGCCATCTGCTCATCGAACGAGTCGAAAACCTGCCTGAGGCTTCGATCGGCAGGTGGGGGAGGGGGCTCCAATCGCGGTCGACCGCTCTGGGGAGAGGCATATCCGAATGCCATCGCGAGATCACCGGCCACGAAAACGCGCCAGGAACGACGCCGCGTGACTTCGACCAGCAACCCAGACCCGACACCGCGCTCGAGGAGCTTGCTCGCACCAGTTATAGTGAGGCCGAGAGCCTCGGAGACAAATTGCGGTGAGAGAAGAGGACGGTGAATGGTCAGAGCGGCCAAAGAGGGGAGGGCGCCCGGTCTGTACTCGCTGACGATCGCGCGCTGCGCGTCACGATAGAGTCGTTCGAGTTGATCGAGCCGCTCAGTCCCATCAGCGGCTGCACGTTGCAGCGACCTCACGATCGGCAGCCAGTCCGCGTCGGACAGCCGCGGCTTCAGCCGCATAGCCTTGGCGCCGCCGCAGAGGCAGGGCAGTGGGACGTGGGATAGACCCTGATCACGAAGGGAGAAGGGTAGACCAAGCCAGGGCGTGATCGTGCCGAGTTGCCGTGAATATTGCCGGACACGGTCGATGGCACGAATGAGGGGAGGGTGCTCGGCCGCCCCGGGTGGATCGACCACCGACGTGGGAAGAGCATCGCGCCATTCAAGCGGCTCGTTTGAGAGCAGCGCTTGCCGCCAACCGTCAAATTCAGCGAACTCGTCCAGATGTCAGCCGACAGAATAGGCTGCATTTCCATAATGCCTAGTAATATCAATAGATTATGTCGAATGAGCTGCAAGTAAATCTGTCCAGGGCGATATGCACGTCGCGGCCTTAGACAAAATAAGCTACATTCCGCGGGCAGCAAAAATCGTTGGGGAGCCCGTTCCATGATTGAGCGCAAGCCGTCTCCTGCGCCCCGTCGGCGCCTCAAATCTCTCGAGACGGGCCTGGCGCTCTACCCGCATTTCCGGCGACATATATCGCTTAGCGGCCAGGTGACTGCGGCGCAGGTTCAGGCGATATCCGAGGCAACCGGCCTCAAAGAGCGGCGGATACGGACACTTGCCGCGCGCTTCCGGCTGCATCCCGTTGCCGAAACGCTGGCGCCAAAACCGCGCGGACCCGCTATCGGATCGCACAGGATCGATCCCGAGGTGAGGGTCGCCATCGATACGCTGATTGACGAAATCGCGCTCAAGATGGTCGCGCCATCGCGCGCGGAAGCGGCGCGGCAGATCTGGGGCCTGCTGCACGCGTATAACGGAGATCATCGGTTTCCCGCCGATCTGATCCCGAGCGAGAAGACGATCGAGCGGCTGCTGGCCGAGATTCCGAGCCGTGTTTGGGCGAAAGCGACGATGGGATCGAAGACGCGGAGCGCGCATGAGCCGCACCCCGGCGAATATGCCAGCGAGGGATTTCTCGATCTGGTGCAGATGGATCATACCAAGGGCGATGTGATCCTGGTCGATAGCCTGCGGCGCGAACATCTCGGAAGACCGTGGATCACCTTCCTCATCGACATCTGGACCCGGTCGATTCTGGGCTATTATGTGAGCTTCGGCGACCCTTCGATCTTCCGGTGCGGGCGGGCGGTAGCGAGCGCTGTGTTGCCCAAAGAGCCGGTCCTTTCCCACCTGCGCGTCGACGTCAGCTATCCGATGCACGGCCTCTTCCGGCGCTGGCATGCCGATCAGGCCAAACCGCATCGCTCGGAGGCTTTTAGGCGCGCCTGTATCCGAAACGGGATCGCCCCCGATGTTCGGCGGCCCGGGCCGGCTCACCTTGGCGGACATATCGAGCGGCTGATCGGCACGATGGTTGGAAAGCTGCGGCTCTTGCCCGGTGCGACCGGATCGAATGTGGCGGCGCGCGACGGCTATGATGCCGAGGCGAACGCGGCGATGACGCTTGCAGAATTCGAGCGCTGGCTCTTGTGCCAGATCGCGATCTATCATCACGCGCCGCATAGCGCGCTGGGCGGCCTGTGCCCGGCCCAGATGTGGGCGCGCGAAGCGGCGAAGCACGGCCCGCTGCTGCCCGTGTCGGTCGCTTCCGACGCGCTGTTCCGCCAGTTTCTGCCGTCGAAGTCGCTGACGGTCCATGCCAAGGGCATTCAGATCAAATATCGCCATTACTGGCATCCGGAGCTTGCCGTTCGGATCGGCCAAAAGATCGAAATCAGCTGGGACGAGCGGACGATTCAGCATGTCTACGCCGATCTCGATGGCCGCTATGTCGAATTGCCGGTTATCGGCGACTATCCCGATGTCTGGGAGGCGGACTGGGAAGCCGCCAGGGCAGGCGTGCGGGCGCTGGGGCGGGCCTACCAGGCCGATGGCGGCCGCGCGGCGACGGCGCGGGCGGTGGCCGCCGCAAATCAGGAAATACACCGCGCCCGCGTTCGCACGAAGGAGGCGCGGCGCCAGGCCAAGCGCCGCGAAGGGGAGGGGGCGACCGTGGCCGATCTGCGGCGTCCAAAAACGCCGGCGGCCAAGCCCGTGATCTGGAAACCCGCGGCCGAACTCGGCGAAGACTGGGACCGGATCGGCTGATGGGACCAGCACCATCGCTGCCCTTCTGGATCGCCTTTGACGAAGCGCGCAATGCCGTCGAGACGATCGTCGACGTGGCCCATGACGATCCCGAGGAACGGCCAACGTGCATCGTCCTAGTCGGCGATTCAGGCATGGGCAAGACCTCGATCCTGCGTGAAGTGCAACGGCGGCTGACCGCGGACTTTCCCGAGCCGCCCGATGGGGGTGATGCGCGCTATCAGCCGGTGCTGAGGACGGTCATCCCCTCAAGCCCGACCTCGCTCAAGATCAATCTCGCTCTGCTGTGGCAGCAAGGCTGGCCTGTCACCAGCACGACCCACAAGGTCGCGGACCTCAGGGTCGTCGATCTGCTCGGCAAGCAGGGCACCCGGCTTGTCGCGGTGGACAATGTCCATGTGATTCTGACGGCCAGCGGCAAGGCGCGCCGCGATACGCTCGATACTTTCCGCTATTTGATGAGCGCCGGCAATGTGCCGTTGGTTGTGGCGGGCCTGGACGTGGCCGAGTATATTTTTTCCGAAGATGTCGAACTCGCCTCGCGCTCGATCATCCTGCGCTTGCCGCTGTGGGAGCCGGGGGAGGCGTCACAGCGGCTGATCCGGGCGCTGGCGCGCGGCATGGGCCTTGTCGAGCCTAACCGGCTCGCCGAGCCCGATCTCGCCGAACCGATTTGCACTGCGAGCCATGGCGTGACGGGCAATTTCAAGCGGATCCTGCACTGGTCGGCCAAGGTCGCGAAAAGCGATGGTCGCAGCGTCATTAGGCGCGACGATATCGACAATGCGCTGAAGCGTTTTCCGCCCTACCGGCTCTTATGAAGCCGGAAGCGCCGGAGCGCACGCCGCTCGCGTTCCGGGTGCGCCCCCAGCCTGCGGAGGGCTTCGATTCGTGGCTGGACCGGATCGTGCGCCGCCACGAAACCTCGCGGAGAACCTTGTTCCGCTATCTCGATGTCGATCCCGATCTGGCAAATTATGACCTCGCGAGGGGTAAGCTCGGCCTGCCGGCGCGGCATCATGCAACATTCGACGGGCTCGTTGCCGGGCTGGGCTGGGCGGTGGACGTCGATCGCGATGCGGTGATGGACGGTTTTGCCGCTGGGCCTGCGCATTGGCTATTGCCGCTGACCCTGCGCCGCTATGGCTGCGCTTGCTGCTGGTCCGGGCTGATCGCCGAAGGGCGGCCGCTCTATATCCGCAAGGACTGGATATGGAGCGCGAGCTGGTGGTGTCACGAGCATCAGCTGCCCTTGTCGGTGATGCCGGCATGGGACTGGCCGCGCCGGGAGGGTAGCCTTGCGGCGATGCTGGGACGCCTCGAGGCGGCCGCGCGCGAGATCGTGCGCGCGGCGCGCCCGACGGCGCGGCTGATCGCGTACAATCGGGCCGTGATCGAATTTCTCCGCAAAGGCGACGATGGCGTCACTCCGCAGCGGTACAGGCGCTATGTCGAGACCATCGTCGCGAACCGTTTTCATTTTTCGAGCGAGCGGATCCGGTTGCTGGCCTTGCGGCACAGCAGCGGAGCGCAACCGGCGCGGCGCTTCGAGCGCTTTGTCGCGCTCAGCCGGAGCGAGCTTGCGAAGGAGGGGAGGGGGTTCTTCCGGCGCCCGCAGCCGAGGGTCGAGGGAATCGATATCGAGGCGGCTATCGACAGGCCCAGGCGCGGCCGCCGCTGGGAACCCGATTTGCCGATGCTGTTGCAAACCTATCTGTCCATTGCCCAGCGCGCGGAAGCGCGGGGCGAGCCGCTCGGTCGCCCCGCGGGGCCTGGAGACAATTATGGCTTCTATCGCTCGATGAACAGCGCATCGGCGCAAAAATGGACGAATGATCGCGGGCCGGGCGGCCTCGGTTGGCAAAATCGCCCTCAGAAGCCCGTACAGCGCGATTTGGGGTCGCTGCCGTAAGTCTGGGCTGGCCTACGCCCGTTTTGGCGCTGTAAGGGGCATTTGCGGGGGCAAAATTTTTGCCGGTTTTCAGGCCTGGTCGTCCGACTGATCGTCATAGCGTGCCAGCAAGGCGTCGATCTTGGCGAGGGCGGCATCATAGTCCTCGATCGCCTCGCTGGAAAACTGGCTCGGTTCGTCGGCCAGGGCGGTGGGGGGAACGGACGGTCTGCCGCGCGTGACCGAGTAGAGCTTGACGCCCGAAACGGTTTCGATGGCCAGGTCGCCGGCTTCCGACAAGGCCTCCAGCATTTTCCGGACCCCAAGGCGGGTGACGCCCAGCACTGCCTCGATCTGCGACGACCGCAGCGGACCGAAGCTGGCGAGGAGGCCATAGAGCTGGGGCACGCGCGAATTCGCCCGCTTCGCACGGTAGCGATCGGCCAGCGCCTGGCGCGTGTCGCGGGCTTTCGCGACCAGGCTGTAGAGGTGCTCCAGGACATCGCGCAACGCCTCGGCCTGAACAATGGCGGCGTGCGCCGGGTTGTCGTCGACGTCGGCCGCGCGCACCGTGTCGAGCCGGATCAGACCGTTCAGCGGCAGCGCCGCACCATGGGCGCCGGTGGCTTGGAGATGCGCACCAAAGGCGCATTCGATCGCCCAGCGCGGGGAAGGTGGGCGCGGCCGCTCGATCACGACTTGCCGGTTCGCGAGCGCGATCGTGTCGGTCGTCCGCTCGGCGGGAGCGAAGCGCGGGCTCTGGCCGATGGCGCGGTGGAGGGCGGCGAGAGCGGTGAAGGGGAGGGGGGCCGGCTCGAGCGCCGCGACCAGGGCCGCGGCCTCGTCGATCGCGGCCTTTGCGGTTTCGACGGCGGCAGCGCTGTCGGGATCGCGCAGCGCCAGACAGGCTTTTTCCAGCCCCAGCGCCGCGTCGGCGAGCGGAGCGGCGTCCAGCGGCTGCGGGTCATCTCCGCGAGCAGGGTGGTCGCGAGCGCGCGGGGGGCAAGTGCGAACTGGAGTGGTTCGTCGGAAAGGGGTATAAGGCCAGCAAACCAGGCGTGGAAGCGTGCGTCGGTGAATGGATGCCCTTCCTGCCGGAGCGCCGAGATCAGCGTCTCACGGATGAGGCGCGAAGCGAAGATGGGATGGATGTCGGGCGGGCACCAGGCGAGCGCCGCATCGAGCTTACCGAGCGCGAGGGCCGCGTGCGCCTGGGCTGTTCCCAGCGCCTCGAGATCCGCCAGCGAGGGCGGTTCGGTGGTCTCGAAGTCAGGAAACGCATGAGACACGGCCAAAAAATCCAGTAAAAACAATCATATGTAATCTATGTATAACGAAGGGAGGATTACTATACAACCACTCTGATGCTTTGCATTATATACCTTTGATAATTGCACTTATCACATAAGCAGATTTGACCGTTCTTTATAAGGTGGGCTACAAGCGCGGCTGAGGAGCGAGGCGCGTCGTGAGCACCGAAACCGCCCGGGAAGGGCCAGAAATCCCCGTAGCGCCGCCTGAGGCTGTCCTGCCGGCCGTCAGGGCGCCGGCCGACCTTGCGTGGACGATCGTGCAGATGCGCGCCGGCGAGCGCATCACCGTCAACGAGGGCCTGATCGCCGCCTATCAGGCCGCTTCATCGCCCCATAGCATCCGTGCGCTCAAGTCCGACGTCGAGGCGTTCGATGCGTGGTGTAGGCGCAACAACCGGATCGCGCTGCCGGCCACGCCCGAGACCGTGGCCGATTATCTCGACGCGCGGGCCGGGAAGGGGAGCCGGCCGGCCTCGCTATCCCGCTACAAGGCGTCGATCGCCAAGATCCACCAGCTGCTCGAGCTCAAGGATCCGACGCCGGCGCCGCTGGTGAAGCTGCGGCTCCAGACGGTGCGCCGCGAGAAGGGGGCTGCGCAGAAGCAGGCGCGGCCGCTGCGGTTCAAGGGCCCGGTGCGCGACGTCGAGCGCGACAAGGCGCGGGGGCTCAACATCCGCGCGCTGCTCGAGAGTTGTGGCGAGGATCTGCCGGGGCTGCGTGATCGGGCGCTGCTATCGGCCGCTTATGACACCGGGCTGCGCGCCTCCGAACTGGTGGCGGTCGCCATTGAGCATATTGAGGAGGCGATCGATCCCGAAGCGCGGCTGCTGCAGATTCTGCGTCATAAGGGCGATCAAGACGGGGAGGGGGCGACCGCCTACCTCAGCCCGCGCACCGTCGCGGCGATCGCGGCGTGGACCGAAGCGGCGGGGATCACGACAGGGCCGCTGTTCCGGCGGGTGCAGGTGCGGCGCTACAAGGCGCGGGCAGCCGTGCGCGGTCGGCCGATCGACAGCATCTCGGGCCGGGAGACGTGGGATCTGCGCAAGACGCTGTCCAAGCCGGCGGTGAAGGCGCGCGTCGAATATGACATCGGCACCGTGGCGCTGCACCCGGGCTCGATCGGACCAATCTTTCGGTCGATCATCGGCCGCGCGTTCGACCGTGGCGCGCTGCCCGATTTGACGGCGGACGATCTGGCGCGGTTGCTGAAGGGGATCAGTGCGCACTCGACGCGGATCGGGCTCAATCAGGACCTGTTCGCCAGCGGGGAGGATTTGGCCGGCATCATGGACGCGCTGCGGTGGAAGTCGCCGCGGATGCCGCTCGCTTATAATCGCAATCTCGCGGCAGAGCAGGGGGCGGCGGGGCGCCTTATGGCGAAGATTGGCTAGTCATGACGGCCTAAATAGGTCTTTGGATGATGCCGTGCGACCACACGACGGCGGCAGGTAGATCGAGGGATTTGCGCAGCGGCAAGAACCGGAGAAGGGAGGCTGAGCCCCCGGGGTCTTGAGCTACAACGTTAAGCCTAAGAAACGGGCAGGGGCCTGGTAGCGCGTAGTGTATGAGCGAAGCCACCATCGCTCAAACTCATCAGCACAGTCCAATTTCGAAGAGGAAACAAGAAAGTGGTTCCGGAAACGGTATGGATCTTATCCTGTGTAAACGCTCGCGCTAAATGGCGGCGTTCTGATCGCGCTATTTGTCAGTTGCCGGGTCCGATGACGAGGCAATCGCGCGCG
>FWWM01004722.1_pt1 | contig 31261 bp, 36 predicted proteins | sample 2228351 | NCBI WGS metagenome assembly FWWM01 (sample SAMEA103939774, study PRJEB20133) | metagenome | reverse complement strand
GAACGGACGGCCGAGCGGGACGCTATAGGTAACTCGATCGGCGAGGTCCTGCGCCCGCGAGGTGCGGCACCGCCTGTGCAACGCCTGCTGGGGACGAGGGGACGCTACACGGAACGCCGAGGGGGAGTGGTGGTATGGCCAGGTGGAAGTGGTGGTGGGCAGTGCTGGTGGTGGCCCTGGGGTCGCCCCTGATGGCGCAGACGGCGCCGCACGACATCCTGCCGGGCGAGGCCATCGGCGCGGCCCGGATCGGCATGGCCATGGAGGAAGCCGCCCAGGTGGCCCAGGGGTTCGGGCAGACCCGCGACCAGGCGCGCGACGTGGGCCGGGAGGTCTGCAACGTGGACGACGGGGTGGGGATCTGCGCGTACGACTACTACTTCTACGAGGACGAGCGGGAACCCACCCAGACGCCCGGCCTGGTGATGGCGGTGGTCACCGACGACCCGCGCTTCAAGCTGGTGGGCGGGGTGGGAGTGGGCAGCACCCTGCTGGAGTTCCTGCGGGCGTACGGCGCAAACCCGGAGTGGCTGGGCGGTGGGTACCTGGAGTGGACCAGCAAGGGGCTGTTGGTCGGGCTGCGGCGCGGTCCCCGGGGCGCGGAGGTGGCCCTCGTGGGGGTGTTCAAGCCGCGCAGTTCGGGGGTGCGGGCAGAAGGGGGAACCCGTCGGGCCCGGTCCGCGTACCTGTAAGGGAACACGGCCGTATAAGGAGGCGGGATGCGGCGCGTCCAGGTAGCCGCCCTGGCGGCGGCGGTGCTGGTGGCGTGGGCGGGGGCGGCCCACGCGCAGGACCTCCTGCAGATCGTCAAGGTGTTCGGGATCGGATACGCGGTCCGCACCTTCGGCCCGCAGATCAACGACTTCATCAACTCGCTGTTGTTGTCGCGGGACGCCGCCACCCAGCAGAGCACGAAGGTGGTGCCCATCCTGAGCATCTCCATCGGGCTGAGCGCTCCCGGGCGGGCCACCATCGGCGCCGCCCAGGTGGCAGGGCCGCCCGCGGCGGTGCGGCGGGTACAGGCGGTGGCGGCCCTGGACGCCAACTACCAGGGGGTGTTCCAGGTGCGGGCCCTGATCCCCGTGGACAGCCTGGAGCCGTGGCGCCGCCTGCGGCGGGTGGTGGGGGTAGGGGTGTCCGCCATCATCGACCTGAAGATCTGAACCCCGCCGGGGGGCGCGGCCCCTCACCGGCGGGGCGCCACCAGCAGGGTACCGGCGTAGTGTACGCTCATGGGGTGCAGGTGGCAGTAGACGGTGTAGGAGCCCGCGCGGAGGTTGCGCACCCGCACCGTCTTCGTCTGCTTGGGCTGCAGGACCTCCTTCACGCGGAAGGCGTCGATGGCAAACCCCTCGGGGATGGGGCTTTCGTTGCGGACGACGAACTCCACGGTCTCCCCCTCGTACGCGAAGAAGTCGCCCGGGAGGTTGGTGACCGCGATGGTGGACACGCCGGCCACCGTGGCCTTCCAGAACCGCATGGTGACGTGGTACCGGCGCACGGGGGCCGGGCCGGAGGACGCGGGGCCGGGCAGGAACACCAGGCTGGCGACGAGCAACAAGGCAGCCAGCCCGCGGGACAGTGGGGTCCGCATGGCGCACCTCCCATTTAGTTTGGAGTGCTAATCATCTACCATGGAGTCCGGAGGCTGTCAAGGGATGCGCGGCAGGAGGCGGTTCCCGGCACAGGGGCCGACGTCGCAGCGGGTGGCGCAGGCCCTGGGGCGCATCGCCACGGCCCTGCGCAGCGAGGCGTGGGGGGAGGCGCTGGCCCGGGGGCTGACCCCCACCCAGGCCCAGATCCTCGGCTACCTGCATTTCGCGAGCCCCCGGGGGGCGCGGGTGTCCGAGGTGGCGCACGCCCTGGCGGTCAGCACGGCCACCGCCAGCGAGTCCACGGACGCCTTGGTCCGCAAGGGCCTGGTGCGGAAGGCCCGGGTGGCGGAGGACGGCCGGGCGCGGCTGGTGGTGCTCACGGCCGCGGGGCGCAAGGAGGCGGAGCGGCTGGCGGGCTGGCCGGAGTTCCTCCTGCGGGCAGTCGGCGCCCTGCCGGAGGCGGAGCAGGCGGCGTTCCTCCGGGTGCTGCTGAAGACCATCCGGACGCTGCAGGAAGAAGGCCGGATCCCCGTCTCCCGCATGTGCGTCACGTGCGCGTACTTCCGGCCGTACGCACACCCCGACCCCGGCGCGCCGCACCACTGCGACTTCGTGGACGCGCCCTTCGGCGACGGGCTCCTGCGGGTGGACTGCCCCGACCACACCCCCGCGGACCCCGTGCGGGCACAGGCCAACTGGCAGCGCTTCTCGCAGGCAGGCTAGGCGGACCTTGGCGGAGGGGGTGGGACTCGAACCCACAAGGGCTTGCGCCCACCGGTTTTCGAGACCGGCCCCTTAGCCAGTTCGGTGCACCCCTCCCGCCTCCCCCATTGTAGCTTGCAACCGTCCCCCGGGTTGTACACTGGCGCCGGAGGAGTGCGGTGACCCTCAAGGACGCTTTGCGGGACAACTGGCGGCGGGCCATGCCCCTGCGCGCGGGCCGGCCACGGGGGATACGGACGAGGCCGCGGGCCGAGGCGGAGCGGCTGGCCCTGCGCTGGGTGGCGTACCGGCAGGCGGTGCGGGCCTTCTCCACGTGGATCCGCCGGCAGGGCCCCCGGGCGTACCGGCTGACCACGGGGGCCGGCGGGTGAGTCCCGAACAGCTCCAGCAGGCACGCGCCCGGCTTCAGGCCCTCCGGGATGTACCCAACCCCTTGGAGCTACAGCTGCGGGTGGCGGCAGTACTGTCGGGCCTGCTGCGCGCGTACGGAGAGCCCGTGGTGGTGGGAGGCAGCGCGGTGTCCTTCTACACAGGGGGCGCGTACCTGTCCCGGGACGTGGACCTGCTCACGGAGGCGGAAGGGCAGGTGGTGCGGGAGGTGCTGACCGCGGTGGGGTTCGAGCGGCGTGGGAGCGCGTGGGTACACGCGGAGCTGGCCGTGGTGGTCGACTTCCCCGCGCCCCCTCTGGCCGGTGACCCTTCCCGGGTGGTGACGGTGGACACCGAGGAAGGACCGGTCCGGTTGGTGGGGTTGGAGGACCTACTGGTGGACCGGCTGAACGCGGTGGTGCACTGGAACGACTCGGAAGCCCGGGAGTGGTGCGTGACCATGCTGGCGGTGCACCCGGACGTGGACACGGAGTACCTGCGGCGGCGGGCCTCCGAGAAGGGGGTGCTGGAGGCCCTGGACGACGCGCTGCTGGAAGCGCAGGCGCTGCGCCAGGAAGCTGGGCAGCCCGGCTAGCCGTCCGTCTCCCGCAGGCTCCGGAAGAACCGCTGGAGGAGGGCCTGCGCCTCCTGGTACAGCACGCCCTCGGTGACCTCCACGCGGTGGTTCAGGCGGGGGTCCTCGGGAATCCGGTACAGGGTGCGCACGGCACCGCTTTTCGGGCTGGGGGCCCCGTACACCAGCCGGCGGACCCGCGCCAGCACCAGGGCCCCCGCGCACATGGGGCACGGTTCCATGGTCACGTACACCGTGCACCCCTCCAGCCGCCAGCTGCCCAGGGCGCGCGCCGCCTGCTGCAGGGCCAGCACCTCCGCGTGGGCCGTGGGGTCCCGTAAGGACTCCCGCCGGTCGTGCGCCCGCGCCAGAAGCCTCCCCTCGTGCACCACCACGCACCCCACGGGTACCTCGCCGCACCGGGCACCGCGCTCCGCCTCCTGCAGCGCCAGCCGCATCCACGCGTGGTCGCTCACGGGGCCTCCGCGAGCCGGCGCGCCCGCGCGAACACGCGGTCCAGCATGCGGGCGGTGAGCTTGCCCGTCTGCGTGTTCTGCCGGCTGGGGTGGTACGTGCACAGGACCGCGGGTGTCGACCGGCCCTCCAGCCGGCCGGGGAAGCGGTACAGGGCGCCGTGGGCGAAGCGGGGCCTGGGCCGCGGGACCTCCACCCCCAGGTCCGCCAGCAGGCGGAGGACCGCCTGGAAGGCCACCGCACCCAGACACACCACCACCCGCACGCGGGGCAGCAGGGCGAACTCCCGTGCCAGGTACGGAAAACAGCGGTTCTGCTCGTCCGCAGACGGGCGGTTGCCCGGCGGCGCGCACCGGACCGCGGCGGTCACGTACGCGTCCTGGAGCCGCAGCCCGTCTTCCCGGTGGACGCTGGTGGGCTGGTTGGCGAACCCCGCCCGGTACAGGGCCCGGACCAGCCACACGGAAGCCCCGTTGGGCAGGTCGCCGGTGAACATGCGGCCCGTGCGGTTTGCACCGTGCGCGGCAGGCGCCAGGCCCACGACCAACACCCGCGCCTGGGGGTCCCCGAAGCCGGGCACCGGCTTGCCCCAGTACGTCCAGTTCCGGAACTCCCGCTTCTTCTCCCGTGCCACCCGTTCCCGGTAGGCCACCAGGCGCGGGCACCGGCGGCAGGCCACCACCTCCGCGGCCAGCTGGCCCAGCGCGTCCGCCCCGACCGACGTCTGGCCCCTGGGCTCCACGCGGGGAGCATAGCGCGCGCCCCGCGGGGACCGTCAACCGCCCGGAGGAAGGCTGTCGGCGGGTGGCAAACCTTCCTGGTCGGAGGTGCGTGCGGGATGGACACCGCGGTCCTGGGCGGAGAGGTGGTGTGGCGGCCCTCCCCGGAGACGGTGGAGCGCAGCCGGCTCGTGCGCTTCCAGCGCCGGCACGGGCTCGGGTCGTACGAGGAGCTGCTGGCCCGGTCGGTGCAGGACCCCGACTGGTTCTGGCCCGCGGCCCTGGAGGAGATGGACGTCCGGTGGTACCGGCCGTACGACCGGGTGTACGACGACAGGGCCGGCGTCGAGTGGACCGAGTGGTTCTGCGGGGGCGAGCTGAACCTGGTGCACAGCGCGCTGGAGAAGTACCGCGGCACGGCGGAGGCCAGCCGCGTGGCCCTCCGGTGGGAGGGGGAAGACGGAGCCCAACGCACGCTCACGTACGCGGAGCTGGACGCGGAGGTCTCCCGGGCCGCCGCAGCCCTGCAAGAGCTCGGGGTCCGTCGGGGCGACCGGGTGGCCATCTACCTCCCCATGGTTCCGGAAGTTGCGGTGGCGCTGCTGGCGTGTGCCAAGGTGGGCGCCATCGTGACCCCGGTGTTCTCCGGGTTCGCGCCCGAGGCGGTGGCCACCCGGGTGCGGGACTGCGAAGCGAAGCTGGTGGTGACCGCGGACGGGTTTTACCGCCGCGGGCAGGTGGTCCCCCTGTGGGCGCACGCGGACGAGGCCGCCCGACAGTGCCCCAGCGTGGAGCACCTGTTGGTGGTCCGGCGGGTGGGGACCACCGCGGGCTGGCGGCCCGGGCGGGACGTGTGGTGGCACGAGACTACGGCCGCACAGCCCCCGCAGGCGCCCACGGAGCGCATGGCATCTGGGGACCCCTTCATGATCATCTACACCTCCGGCACCACGGGCCGGCCCAAGGGGACGGTGCACGTGCACGCGGGCTTCCCCATCAAGGCGGCGTGCGACATGGCCTTCCACTTCGACGTGCAGCGGGACGACGTGGTGTTCTGGCTGACGGACATGGGCTGGATGATGGGGCCGTGGCTGGTCCTCGGCGTCCTGACCCTGGGCGCGGCCATGGTCCTGTACGAGGGGGTCCCGGACCACCCCCACCCGGGCCGCCTGTGGGAGCTGGTGGACCGGCACGGGATCACAGTCCTGGGCCTGGCGCCCACCGCGGTGCGGGCCCTCATGCGCCACGGGGACGGCTGGCCCGGCCGCTACCGGCTGAATAGCCTACGGGTGCTGGGGTCCACCGGGGAGCCGTGGAACCCGGACCCGTACCTGTGGTACTTCCGCCAGGTAGGCCGGGGGCGCTGCCCGGTGGTGAACTACTCCGGCGGTACGGAGGTCTCCGGCGGCATCGTGTGCGGGACGGTCATCCACCCGACAAAGCCGTGCGCGTTCACCGGGCCCTGTCTGGGTATGGCCGCGGACGTGTACGACGCGGACGGACGGCCCGCCAAACCCGGAGAGGTGGGCGAGCTGGTGGTCACCCGTCCGTGGCCCGGCATGACACGGGGGTTCTGGCAGGACCCGCAGCGGTACCTGGAGACGTACTGGTCGCGGTGGCCCGGGGTGTGGGTGCACGGCGACTGGGCCGTCCGGGACGAGGACGGGTACTGGTACATCCTGGGGCGGTCCGACGACACCCTGAAGGTGGCGGGCAAGCGGGTGGGGCCCGCGGAGGTGGAGTCCGCGCTGGTGACGCACCCCGCGGTGAGCGAGGCGGCGGCGGTGGGCATCCCCCACGAGGTAAAGGGCGAGGCGGTGGCGTGCTTCGTGGTGCTGAAGCCCGGACACACCCCCACGCCGGGCCTGGCCCAGGAACTGCGGGAGCTCGTAGCCCAGCGGCTGGGCAGGGCGCTGCAGCCGGAGGTGGTGGAGTTCGTACCCGACCTCCCGAAGACCCGCAACGCCAAGATCATGCGTCGCGTGGTCCGTGCCGCCTACCTCGGCCAGGACCCCGGAGACCTGAGCGCCCTGGAGAACCCGGGCGCGGTGGACCAGATCCGGCGCCTGCGCTAGCCGGGCTCCAGGGCCAGGCTGCGGGTGGCCTCCGCAAGGGCGTCGGCTCCCGCCTGCAGAGGGGCGTGCGCGATCCGCAGGCGCAGCTGCAGGCCTGGGTAGCGGGAGGGCCGGTACCGGTCCGCCTCGCCGTGTAGCCGGTCCGCGATGGCCACGAGCCGCTCCCGGTCTCCGTCGTCCAGGAGGGCTGCGAGCATGCCTTCTCCCAGGTAGGCCACCGCGTCCGTGCTCCGCACCGCCCGACGCAGGGCTCCTGCGGCGTGCTGGAGGAGGGCCTCCGCCGCCTCCGGGCCGTAGGCGGCCTGCACCCGTTGCACGTCCAGCACCTGGACCACCAGCACCGTGAACCGCTCGCCGAACAGGTGGCTGCGGGCCCTGCGCTCCTCGTACAGCCGCCGGAAGGCGGCCGGGCTCAGCACACCCATCAGCGGGTCCACGTCCGTCTGCGCCAGGTCGCGCAAGCTCCGACGGAGCAGGGCGTGTTCCACCGCGTGCCGGACCAGTTCCCGCGAGGGCGGCCCGTCCCGGAACAGGAACTCGTCCGCCCCGGCTTCCAGGGCCTCCGCCACCGTGTCCCGGAGGGTTCGGGGAGCCAGCAGCAGGATGGGCGTCTGTCGGTACGCCCGGAGAGTCCGGACCGCCTCCGCCACCGGGCGGTCACACGACTCCGCGTCCACCACCAAAAGGTCGTAGTGGTCCGTCTGGAGGAGCTCCACGGCGTCCGAAAAAGGCGCCACCTCCAGCCGGCAACCGTCCCCCAGCCCTGGGGGGAGCCAGGGGGGTAGGTGGGTCCCCACCACGAGGGCGCTGGCTACCGCGGGGTCCGGCTCGGGCGGCGTGCTGGGAGCTTCCGACAGGGCCTGACGCCACTGCTCGAGGAGCTTCCGCCAAGGGGGCTTCCGCGGTTCCACGGGCGTCAGGCGCGGCGTGCACGCCGGGGAGGACACGCAGGCTTCCTCATGGCACCAGTGTAGCCCCGCCGCGGGCCGGAAACCCTCAGGGACGGTTTGACAGGGAAAAGAGCAGCCCGGTCTCCCGGAACGCCCGCGCAAGGGCCAGGGCGGCCCGCTCGGGGACGGGCCCCACCACCAAGGTGTAGGCGGGCGTGCGCACGGGGGTCACAGAGGCGGTGTAGCCCCGCGCACGGACCGCCCGCGCCACCCGTTGGGCCGCGGCGGAATCCGGGAAGGTCCCGAAGTCCAGCAGGTAGCCGCCTTCAGGCTGCTCCCGCAGCTGACAGACCAGCCCCGCGCGGGCCAGCACCGCACAACGTTCCTCCCCCGCCCGGCGCATGCGCACGGGTCCTGCGGTGACCGCGTATCCCCGCACCCTCCAACCCGTCTGGACCTGCCCCACCACCCCGTAGCGCGCGTGCAGCTCGGCCGCCGCCCGGGCCAGGCGGTCCAGGTGGTCGGTGGGGGCAGACCGTAGCCAGTACCCACCAACGACCGCCTTCCTGGCGGGCGACCCCGGTGCAGGCACAGGACGGAGAAGTGCGGCAAGGCGGCGCGGGGGCTACCCGCCACCCGTTGGACCTGGGGCCCGGAGGACTTGGCGGACGCCCACACGCCGGCCGCCAGCACCAAAGCGGCAGCGCCAGCCCACAGCGCCCCGGGGACCCTCGGCACAGACATCTAGGCCCTCCGCACGTCCTCGGCCGGCCGACTCGGCCCGCGCACACCCGTCGCCCGCCATATGGTTTGCCCCCAGGCCGTGTAGAATAGACTGCGAACGCGTGTTGGAGGTCGGTATGGCGGAGGCGACGGTGTGGGCTGGCCGGCGGCTGCGCCGCCTGGAAGACCCCAAACTCCTGCAGGGCCGGGGCGCCTACGTGGACGACCTGGCTCCGGAAGGGACGCTGCACGTGGCGTTCGTCCGGAGTCCCCACGCGCACGCCCGGGTGGTGCGGGTGGACCCCACATCCGCGGAGCGGGCAGAGGGCGTGGTGGCGGTGGTCACCGCCGACCACCTGCCGCCCGCCAGGGTCCCCGCGGAAGGCCTGCGGGGCGCCAAACTGGCCCTCCACCCGGTGCTGGCCGACGGGGTGGTCCGGTACGTGGGCCAACCCGTGGCCGCGGTGGTGGCCACAAGCCGCGCCCGTGCAGAGGACGCCGCGGGGCTGGTGGAGGTGCGTTACGAGCCCCTGGAGGCGGTGGTGGACCCCTTCCACGCGCTGGAAGGGAGGACGTTGGTGCACCCCGAGCTGGGCACCAACGTGGCGTACCGACGTCAGGTGCGGGCAGGCGACCCGGACGCGGCGTTCGCCCGCGCCCACCGGGTCGTGCGCGCCACCATCCGCCAGCAGCGGGTGGCGGCAGTACCCCTGGAGCCCAGGGGGGTGCTGGCGTGGTGGGACGGGTCCCGTGGGCTGCTGACCGTGTGGTCGTCCACCCAGGTCCCGCACGACCTACGGGACGCGCTCGCGGAAGTGCTCCGCATGCCGGCCAACCGTGTCCGGGTGGTGGCCCCGGACGTGGGCGGGGGGTTCGGCGCGAAGCTGAACACGTACCCGGAGGAGGTGCTGGTGGCGCACCTGAGCCGGGAGCTGCGCCGGCCTGTGAAGTGGGTCGCCAGCCGCCGGGAAGATTTGCTGTCCACGGCGCAGGGCCGGTCCCAGGTGGGCACGTTCGAGGTGGCCTGCGACGCGAAGGGGACGTTGCTGGCCATCCGGGCGCGGCTGGTGGCGGACGTGGGGGCGTACACCCTGGCCACCACCGTGGACGTCCCGGCGCTGACGGTCCGGGTGCTCACGGGCCCCTACGCGGTGGAGCACGTCCAGGCGGAGGTGGTGGAGGTCTACACCCACAAGACGCCCACCGGCGCCTACCGGGGCGCGGGCCGGCCCGAGGCCACCTTCTACCTGGAACGGTTGGTGGACCTGGTGGCCGCGGAGCTGGGGCTAGACCCCGCGGCGGTCCGCCGCCGGAACCTGCTGCCGAAGGCAGCCTTCCCGTACCGGACGCCCACGGGCGCGCGGTACGACAGCGGCGACTACCGCAGGGCGCTGCGCGTGCTGCTCCGGCAGGCCGGCTACCGGGAGCTGCGGCGCCAGCAACGGGAGCTGAGGCGGCGCGGCCGGTACCTGGGGATCGGGCTGTCCTGCTACGTGGAGGTGTGCACCTTCGGGTGGGAAACCGCCCGCGTGCGCGTGGCCGCAGACGGCAGCGTCACCGTGTTCACGGGCACCTCCCCGCACGGGCAGGGCGGTGCCACCGGCATCGCGCAGTTGGTGGCGGACCGCCTGGGCGTGCGCCTGGACCAGGTGGAGGTGGTGCACGGCGACACCCTGGCGGTGCCCTCGGGCATGGGGACCGCGGGGAGCCGCACCCTGGTGGTGGGAGGCTCTGCGGCGGCGCGGGCCGCGGACCGCGTGCGGCGGAAAATGGTGCGCCTCGCCGCGCACCTGCTGGAAGCCGCCAGCGGGGACGTGCAGCTGCAGGACGGGAAGTTCACGGTGCGGGGTGCACCGGACCGGGCGGTGACGGTGGCGGAGGTGGCCTCCGCCGCCTACCAGGCAGGCCGCCTGCCAGAGGGCATGCAGCCGGGGCTGGAGGAGGAGGGCAGCTTCGTGGTCCAACAGCCCACCGCGCCCTTCGGCGCGCACCTGTGCGTGGTGGAGGTGGACCCCGAGACGGGGCAGGTCCAGGTGCTGCGGTACGTGAGCGTGGACGACTGCGGGGTGGTGGTGAACCCGCTCCTGGTGGAGGGCCAGATCCAGGGCGGGATCGTGCAGGCCATGGGCCAGGCTTTCCTGGAAGAGGCGGTGTTCGACCCCACGGGCCAGCCGTTGACCGCCAGCCTGGCGGACTACGCCCTGCCGCGCGCGGTGCACGCTCCGGCGGTGGAGATGCACCGCACCGTCACCCCGTCCCCCACGAACCCCCTCGGCGCCAAAGGGGTGGGTGAAGCGGGCACCATCGGGGCCACGCCCGCCTTCGTGAACGCGGTGGTGGACGCCCTGCGGCCGTTTGGGGTCCGGCACCTGGACACCCCCCTGCACCCCGAGCGCGTGTGGCGGGCCGTCCGCGAGGCGGGTGCGCACAGACGGTAGCCCGTACACCCCGGGTGGCGCCCCCGCCACCCTGTTCTGGGCCCTCCGGGAGCCGAGGTTGTGACAGGACCGTGAAGTTCGCCCCTCAGGATGACGGCAGCCGACGCGACCTCGGGAGGTCTCCATGGAGAGGAGCACGCGGTGGGTGGTGGTGGCGGCCGCGGTGGTACTGGCCGCGGCAGGCGCACAGGCGCAGGCGCCCGCGGTGTTCGTGGCGCACCTGTGGGGGCGCGAGCAGGTCCCCACGGTGGTCACCCCGGCCTTGGGCGTGGCCACCTTCGAGGTGGCCGCGGACGGCAACAGCATCCGCTACCGCTTGGAAGTGTCGCGGCTGGTGAACGTGCAGATGGCGCACATCCACGTGGCACCGCCCGGGCAGAACGGACCGGTGGTGGTGTGGCTGTACCCACCCGGCCCGCCCCCGCAGCTGCGCCCGGGCAGGTCAGACGGGGAGCTGGCCGCAGGCACGATCACCGCGGCCAACCTAATTGGCCCGCTGGCGCGCCAGCCGCTGGGCGCCCTCCTGGAGCGGATCCGCCTGGGGGAGGCCTACGTGAACGTCCACACAGTGGCCTACCCCGGCGGCGAGATCCGGGGCCAGATTTTGCCCCGCTAGCCCGCGGGCTGCGGCGCCCGAAGGGCCCGCAGGGCGGCCACCAGGACCTCCAGGGCCTGGGCCACCTCGGGGCTGCGGAGCAGGCGCCACGCCTCCCCAAGCCCCATGGGTCGCGTGCGCGGCCGGGCCAGCTTGTCGTTGGCGGCCTGCGCCGCGTACAGGGCCAGCCGGAACAGGGGCTCGTACCGCACCTGGCCCAGAGCACCCACCAGCATCATGAGGTTCGCCAGCAGGGTCATCAGCTCCGGGCGGGTGGCGGCGCTGAACTGCTCGTCGAACTCCTCCAGCACGCCGGCTGCCGCGGACAGCAGGCCCGTGCGTCCCAGCCCCCCGACCACCTCCAGGAGCTGCTCCACCGCGTCCGCGTGCTCGGCCAGCTTCGCCAGCAGCCGGTCGGCGGCCTCCCGGTCCACCTGTGTGTCTGCCATGGTGCCCTCCTTCACCGCCCGAACAGGCTCGCGAACCACAGCCGTTCAAACGCCACCTTGACGGACCGGAACAGCCGCATGCCGCCCAGCATGCGGCAGTCGGGGTAGGGTGCCCTTCCGTACAGCTTGTCCGTGAAGTCGCACCACACCGCGGCACCGAGGTAGCCGGTGTCCATCACGCACACGCCCACCATGTTGTACAGCTCGCCCACGTACGTCCCCCGCACCCGGTCCAGGATCTGGGTCACCACGTGGTCCGCCTGGAAGTGGGCGAACACCCCCGCCATCCCCAGCCCGATGGTGGGTGCCACCACGTCCCCGACCCCGAACACCTCCGGGTAGCGGGGGGAGGCCATGCTCGGCAGCGCCACGTCCATGTAGCCGCCGGGTGCGGCGAGCGGCGAGGTACGCACAGGGTCAGGCGGCTCGTGCGGCGGGATCAGGATGGCCAGGTCGTAGGCCAGGGTCCGCCCGTCCGCGGAGCGCAGGACCCGGGCGTCGCGGTCGTGGGTGGCCAGGTGGAACCCGCCTTCGAAGTCCACCCGGAACTGCCGCAGCAGCCCCCAGAACCCCTCTACCATGAGGGGGCCGAAGGTCTCCATGGGCTGCTGCCACGGGTGGAACACGGTGATGCGGGTCCGGTCGGAGATGTGCCGCTGGTCCGCCAGGTAGCGGATCAGGGTGGCCACCTCAAAGGGCGCGGGCGGGCAGCGGTACGGCCAGCTCACGGGCCCCACCACCACGTGGCCCCCGCGGAAGGCGCGCAGCGCCTCCCGCAGCCGCAGCGCGTGGTCCAGCTCCCAGGGTCCTTCGAGGCCCGCGGTGCGGGGGTCGTCCCGGAGCACGGCGCCCAGCGCCACCACCAGGAAGTCGTAGTCCACGGGGCCTGCCTCCGTGTCCACCCGGCGCGTCTCGGGGTCGATGCGGGTTACCGTGGCCTGCAGCACGCGGGTGCCGTACCGGGCCTCCAGCAGCTTCAGGGGACGCCGGACCTGGTCGGGCTCCCGCTTGCCCGTCATCACCCACAGGTAGCTGGGCCGGTACTCGTGCCAGGGGCTGCGGTCCACCAGCACCACCTCCACCTCCCCGGGCCGTGCCCACTCCCCCAGCCGCTTGGCGGCGATGGCGCCGCCACTGCCTCCTCCCAGGATGACCACACGGTGCATGGCAGTCGCCTCCTTTCCGTCTGCAGGGTACCCCGGGCGGCAGGGCGGCGCCATCGGGTCTGGGCCCGAGCCGGGGATCCCCTTCTTACCCTACCCTGTAGTGTATCCCGCCCACACCTCCGCGGGCCACGGGGGCGGCCTGTGCCCGCGGCCGGTGGGGTGGTAGAGGGTTCGCAGGCCCCACAGGAAGAAGCGCACCAGCCGCCACCAGGGGCTGCGGGGGAGGGGGTGGACCTCGAAGCCCAGGCGGCGGGCGGCGCGTCCGAAGAGGGTGACGCCGTGGGCGGCCACCGCGCCGTGCCGCGCGGCCAGCTGCGGGAGGGCGGCCAGGTCCTCCCGCAGGACCGCGAGGTAAGGCCACGGCGAGTCGGTCCCACGGGCGGGGAAGTGGGCGTTGTCCAGGTGCAGCTCCAGCACCGTGTCCCCGGGGCGCACCCGCGTGCCGCCGCGCAGCCGGACCGGAGGCCCCTTCCAGCGGCGGACGGAGTACAGCAGCAGGCCCCCTGGCCGGACCGGCCGCAACCTCCACCACCACGTGGTAAGCCGCTCCCACGCCACCCACACCCGCAACGCTCCGGCTGCCCTGCCGCGGCCGCTCCGGGAGAAGCCCAGCACGCGCTGCCACCCGCGCACGGCGGCTCAGTAGGGCCAGCGCCGGCCGATGCCCACGTGGGCCAGGGCCCACCGGAGGAAGGTGTACACCATCCCCAGCCGCAGGGGCAGGGCGTGCAGCCGGCGGGGGGACGTGGCGATGGAGGCGTCCGTCACGTGGCAGGTGGGGAGCCCTGCTGCCTGCAGGCGCCTGAGGAAGTCCAGGTCCTCCGCGATTTCCAGCTCCTCCCGGAAGCCGCCGTACTGGCAGAACAGGTCCCGACGGCAGTAGAACATCTGCGCGCGGATCCCGAACAGCCGCTTGCCGAACTCCATCAGCCCGAAGAAGGCGCGGTCCAGTGGGTCGTGGGAGTCCGCCACCACCCGGATGCTGCCCGCGGGGTAGCCGGCCTGGACGTGGCGCAGCACCGCGCGCACCAGGTTGTGGCTGGCCACGGAGTCCGCGTCCAGGAACACCAAGTACGCCCCGGCGGCGGCCCGGGCCCCTCGGTTCTTCGCGCGGGCGCGGCCCCGCTGCGGCTCGCTCTCCAGGCGGCAGCGCAGCTCGGGATGGCGGGCGGCAAAGCTCCGCACCACCTCCGCGGTGCCGTCCGACGAACCGTTGTTCACCACCACCGCCTCCAGCTCCTCGCACGGCCAGTCCTGCGAGGCCACGGACGCGAGCGCCCTGGCCACGTAGCCCGCCTCGTTGCGGGCAGGGATCACGAAGGACACGCGGACCTCAGGCACCCAACAGCTCCCGGTACGTGGTGGGGCTTCGTGTCCGCAAGGCCCGTTGCAGGCGGACAAGCTGCGCCGCCCAGGTCTGCGGCCGCTGGGGGTGGAAGAAGGCCTTGACCACCGGGTAACGGGTGGTGGCCAGCCACGCACCCGGGCTGCCCGCTACGTGGACTGCGGACTCGTGCAGGCCGCCTGCGCCCACCGAGCCGAACCACGGGAGCAGCAAACGCCGGCCGGCCTGCAGGTCGTGCAGGCAGCCCATGGTGACGTGGTACCGGAACCCCAGGCGGCGCAGGAGGTCCGGCAGCCACGGGGCCGCAAGCCAGCCCGGCGCGCAGAAGCCCACGGGCCGCACGCCCAGCTCTGCCAGGTGCTCGGTCGCCGCCCGCAGGCGCCCCTCCGCCCCCGCGGGGTCCACGCTGAGGAACTCCGCGTCCCGGGGCGCGAACACCCAGGCCCGTAGGCGCGTGGGCCAGCTGCCCCCGAGCGGCCCCGCGGTGGTGTGCGTGTACCCGTGCAGCACCACCTCAGAGCCCGCGGCCACCTCCGCCCGCAGCAGGTCCACCAGCTCCGGGCAGCCCGCCAGAGGCCAGCGGCCGCGGAACTGGGGCACCGCTTTCAGCACCCGCGGGCGGGCGCCTAGGCCGTCCAGCACGTGGAGGAGTTCGCGGACGGCTTGGAGGTACGGTGGCGCCACGTCGTGTACGGAGACCACCACACAGGGCACGGAAAAACGCTTCGGCAGGCGCCCGCGATCCCCTACGGGCTAGGAGCGGAGGCCCGTCCGTCCGCGCGGGCTGGGAGCCTGCCCTCGCCGGGGCCGACGTCTGCTACACTGCACGTGTTGGCGGCTCCCGCGCAGCTTCTGCCTACCGTGCGACGGCACATGCGCCTGCTGGCGGCGGCGCAGGGACTGTCCACGGCCGCTTCCCAGCTGGTCCCGGCCCTGGGAGGCGTGATGTTCCTGCACCTCACGGGCGACGTGGCGTTCACCGGCCTGGCCCTCAGCCTGAGCGGGCTTGGGCAGATCCTCACCGCGTACCCGGCAGGCCGGCTGATGGACCGCCTGGGGCGGGGACCTGTGTTCGCAGGCAGCGCGGCCACGGGCGCCCTGGCCGGGGCGTTGGTGGCCGCCGCGTTCCACGCGCACAGCACCTGGGCGGTGGCGGCGGCCCTGCTGGCCTTGGGCGCGCTCACGGCACCCCTGCGGCAGCTGTCCGTGGCGGCCGCGGACATGCACCCACCGGAGCTGCGGGGCCGGGCGGTGGGCTTCCTGTTTTTCGGCAGCGCGGCGGGCGCGGTCGTCTCGCCGGTGGTGTCGTCGGCGGCCACGCGGCTGGTGGGAGACGAGGTGGGGGCCATCACGTGGACCTGGACGGCCGCCGCGGTACTGCTGCTGGGGATCGTGCCGCTGATGGCACGGTTACGCCCGGACCCCATGCTCCTGGCCAGGTGGGTGCACGGAGACCCGCCGGAAGCCGAGCCGGGCAGGCCCGACCGTGGCGGTCCTGCCCTGTTGGCCGCCGCGGTGGCCACGTACGCCGTGCAGTGGGGCGTGATGACGCTTGCCATGGCCCTGGCACCCGTGGCCATGCGCACCCACGGCCACCACGTGTCGGAGATCGTCTGGGCCATCGGCGTCCACAGCATCGGGATGTTCGCCTTCTCCATCCCGCTGGGAGCCTTGGCGGACCGCGTGGGGCGGCTGCCGGTGATGCTGGGCTCGCTTGTGGTCTCGGGTGCCTCCACCTACGGGTCGGTGGCGTTTCCCGCCTTCTGGAGCGCCACCGCGTTCCTGTTCCTGGTGGGGGTGGGCTGGTCCGCCGGGGTGGTGGCCGCCAGCGCGCTGCTGTCCGACCTGTCCACGGTGGCGGAGCGGGGCCGCCGGTTCGGGGGTGCGGAGCTGGTGGCCAGGGCGGCCGTGCTGGCGTACCCGGTGGTGGGCAGCGGGGTGGCGGGACGGCTCGGGCTGACGGGGGTAGGGGCGGTTCTGCTGGCCAGCGTGGTGCTCCCTGCCTGGTTGGTGGCCAGGGGCGCGGTGCGCGCGAGGCAGGCGTGGAGCCCGGTGCCGGCGGAGCCCGGCTCGTAGGCGGCTGTGGTAGAATCCTCCCGGACGCGCCCGTAGCTCAGTGGACAGAGCAGGGGACTCCTAAGCCTCTGGTCGGGGGTTCGATTCCCTCCGGGCGCGCCACCCGGACTTCTGCAGCCCAGAGGGAACAGGAGCACCCCTGATTCCGAGCGGCGCCCGCAGGTGGGGCGCGGCAGTGTTTGGCCGGAGGGGTGGCGGTGGAGCCCCGGGAGTGGCTGGCGGCTCTTGTTGCCTACGCGGTCGGCTCGGTCCTGCCCGCGGAGCTGCTGGCCCGCAGGCGGGGGACCTCCCTGGTCCGGTTGGGGGAAAACCCGGGCGGCGCGGGCGCGTGGCGGACCCTGGGTCGTACGGCGGCGGCCGCGGTGGTGGTGTTCGACATGGCGAAGGGGGCGGCCGCCGCGTGGCTGGCACAGCGGGCCGCCACAGGCGTGGTGGGGTTTGCGGTCGTCTGCGCGGCGGCGGTGGCTGGCCACAACTGGCCCCCCTACCTCCTGTTCCGGGGAGGACGCGGGCTGGGGCCCGCGGCGGGGGTCCTCGTGGTGCTGGCGTGGCAGCCTTTCCTGGTGGCGTTCGCCCTGGGGGCCGCGGCGGCCCTGCGGACCCGGTGGACGCCCACCGTGGGGATCGTGGCGCTGCCCCTGTACCTGCTTCTGCTCGTCGCGTGGGGATTTCGGTCGCGGGAGGTGGCGGCTGCCGCCGCGGTGAGCCTCACGGTGGCGGTGCGCCAGGTGCCCTGGGTATGGCGCCGGCTGCGCGGGGCCGGGCGTGTGGGGTAGGAGGGAGCTCCGCAGTGGGACAGATGGTGGCGGTGGTTACCGAGTCCGTGTGCTGCCTGCCCCCTTCCCTGTGTGAGGAGCATGGCGTCCTGGTCGTGCCCATGTGGGTGCTCCGGGACGAACGCGGCTACCGCGACGGCGTGGACGTCTCCACCGAGGACGTCCTGAGGTGGCTGGAGCACGGCCCGCCGTACCCCACCGCCTCCGCGCCGTCGCCTGCGGACTACCTGGAGGCGTTCCGGGCCGCGGCGGGCCGTGGGGCGCAGCGGGTGCTGGCCCTCACCGTCGCCCGGCAGCTGTCGGGGGCGTACGGCCACGCGTGCCGGGCCGCCTCCCGGGCGCCTATACCGGTCACCGTGGTGGACACGGGTACTGCGGCTGCCAGCCAGGGTCTGGTGGTCCTGCAGGCCGCCCGCCGGCTGCGGACAGGCGTCGCCCTGGAGGAAGTCGCCCGGTGGGCAGGCCAAGCAGGTCCCAGGACCCCCCTTGTGGCCCTGGTGCGGTCCCTGGACCACCTGTACCGGAGCGGGCGCGTCCCCCGCGTGGCCCACCTCCTGAACCGCCGCCTGGGCGCGGTCCCCCTGTTCGCCATCGCCGGAGGGCGCGTCCGGCGGGCCGGAATTGCGGCGGGCCAGACCAGGGCGGTGCGGCGGCTGGTGTCCGAGCTGCGCCGGGCGCGGAGGAGGGCCGTGCGGCTCCTTGTGGCGGTGACGGACGCGGGCATGGCGGCAGAGGCGGACGAGCTGGCCGTTACCCTCCGGGACCTCGGGGTGGCGGACGAGCTGTACCGGTTCGGCTTCACGCCCGTGATGGCCCTGAACACGGGGCCAGGCGTCCTCGGGGTGGCGTACCTGGCCGAGCCCTAGTCCCCAGGGTCCGGGCAGGCGCCCTCGGAGGGAGGCTGCCGCGGGAGCCGCACAGCCCGCAGGTGCTCCACCTGCCCCCACCGCAGGGCGCGGGCCAGCACGCGGTCCGGGGCGTGGGTGTGCAGGTGGACGCGCAACTTCGCGTCCCGCGTGGCCACCACCAGCGCGTCTCCCAGTTTCGCCAGGGCCCGCCGCACCTGAGCGGGGGAGACGCGGTCTACCTGGACGAGGAGCTCGGTGCAGTAGCGGGGCCGGGCGTCCAAGGCCAGGACGGCGGGAGGGGGGGCGGTGGGTGCCGGAGGGGCGAGCGGTGGATGGGGGACGCCTGCGGCCGCCGCGGCCATGGCTTCCACCAGCGCCACCACCCCCGCAGCACCCGCGTCCACCACGCCTGCGCGCCGCAGCACCGCCAGCATGCGCGGCGTGCGTGCCCAGGTGGCCCGGGCCGCCCCGGCCGCGCGCTGGAGGACCGCCGCGGGATCCTCCACCGGGGCGCTGCTGGCTTCCGAAGCCAGGGCGTCGGCCACCGTGAGGACGGTCCCTTCCACGGGGGACTGCACCGCCTCCCGGGCGGCCCGTGCGGCCGCGCGCAAGGCGGAGGCCACCTGCTCGCCCGTGGCTTCCCGCAGCCCGCGCCACGCCACGCTGAGCCCGTGCAGGTACTCCGCCAGGATGGCGCCGGAGCTGCCCCGCGCCCCCAGGAACGCGCCGCGGGATGCCGCCTCCGCCACCGGACCCAGCTCACCGGCCGGTGCCGCGCGGGCTGCCTCCACCGCGGCCGCGAAGGTGGCGCACAGGTTGGTCCCCGTGTCGTGGTCCGCCACGGGGAACACGTTGAGTGCATTTACCTCCGCGCACCACCGGCGCAGCTCCTCCAGCGCGCCCTGTAGCGCGGCGAGCAGCTGTGTGCCGCGGAAGGCCCGGTCCGCCACTTCTCCGCCCCCACCAGGATACGTCCTGCGGGACGGCCCGGAGGCGCGTACAATAGACACGCGGTTTGGAGACCTCACAGGCGAGGTGATGCCCTTGAGCCGGCACGACCCCTTCGGTGCGCGTTCTGCCCTGCCCGGAAGCGGGGCCGTGTACTACCGCCTGTCCCGCGTGGCGGAGTTGCTGGCCCTGCCCCTGGACCGGCTGCCCTTCACCGTGAAGGTCCTGTTGGAGAACGTCCTGCGGCACGCGGGGCAGGAGCCCTTCCGGGAGGAGGACGTGCGTCGGCTGGCGGGCTGGAAGCCCGGCGAAGCGGGGTGGGAGGTGCCGTTCTTGCCCGCCCGGGTCCTCCTGCAGGACTTCACGGGCGTGCCGGCTGTGGTGGACCTGGCGGCCATGCGGTCTGCCATGCAGCGGCTGGGCGGAGACCCCAAGCGGATCAACCCCCTGGTGCCCGTGGACCTCGTCATCGACCACTCCGTGCAGGTGGACGCCTTCGGCTCCGCCTTCGCCTTCCAGTTCAACGTGGAGCGGGAGTACGAGCGCAACCGGGAGCGGTACGCCCTGCTGCGCTGGGCGCAGAAGGCGTTTTCCAACTTCCGCGTGGTCCCGCCGGGGACCGGCATCGTGCACCAGGTGAATTTGGAGTACCTGGCCACCGTGGTGGCCACCCGGGAGCAGGACGGCCTGCGCGTGGCGTTCCCGGACAGCCTGGTGGGCACGGACTCCCACACCACCATGGTGAACGGGCTGGGGGTCCTGGGCTGGGGCGTGGGCGGCATCGAGGCGGAGGCCGTGATGCTGGGCCAGCCCATCTACCTGCCCGCGCCGGAGGTGGTGGGCTTCCGGCTGCACGGCACGCCCCCGGAGGGGGTGACGGCCACGGACCTGGTCCTCACCGTCACGCAGGTCCTCCGCAAGGTGGGCGTGGTGGGGAAGTTCGTGGAGTTCTTCGGCCCCAGCCTGCACCACCTGTCCCTGCCGGACCGCGCCACCATCGCGAACATGGCGCCGGAGTACGGGGCCACCGCGGCTTTGTTCCCCGTGGACGGCGAGACGCTGAGCTACCTGCGCCTGACGGGGCGGGACCCGGACCACGTGGCGTTGGTGGAGCGCTACGCCAAAGAGCAGACCCTGTTCTGGGAGGCGTCCGCGGAGCCCGCCTTCAACCAGGTGGTGGAGCTGGACCTGGGCAGCCTGGAGCCCAGCGTGGCGGGCCCGCGCCGGCCGCAGGACCGGGTGCCCCTGAAGGACGTGGCGCGGAGCTTCTACGCGGCCTTCGGGGACCGTGTGGGGCCGCCGGCCAACAAGGACGGGGAAGTGGCAGTAGGACGGCTGGAGGGAGAGGGCGGACGGCCCACCTCCGGGGAAGGCGGGGTGGCGGTGGCCGCCCGCCCCAAGACCGTGGACGTCCGGCTGGACAGCGTGCACGCGGAGCTACGGCACGGGTCCGTGGTGATCGCGGCCATCACCAGCTGCACGAACACCAGCAACCCGTCCGTGATGCTGGCGGCCGGGCTGGTGGCGAAAAAGGCGGTGGAGCGGGGGCTGGTGGTGAACCCCGCGGTGAAGACCAGCCTCGCCCCGGGCTCCGCGGTGGTCACGGAGTACCTCCGGCGCGCGGGCCTCATGCCGTACCTGGAGGCGCTGCGGTTCCACCTGGTGGGCTACGGCTGCACCACGTGCATCGGGAACAGCGGGCCGTTGCCGGAACCGGTGGCCCAGGCCATCCAGGAGCACGACCTGGTGGTGGCCGCGGTGTTGAGCGGCAACCGCAACTTCGAGGGCCGCATCCACCCCCTGGTGCGGGCCGCCTACCTGGCGAGCCCGCCCCTGGTGGTGGCGTTCGCGCTGGCGGGGACCGTGGACGCAGACCTCACCCGGGACCCCGTGGGCTACGACCCCAACGGGCGGCCCGTGTACCTGCGGGACATCTGGCCCACCGCCCGGGAAGTCCAGGAGCTGGTGGAGCGGCACGTGAGCCCGGAGCTGTTCCGGGAACGCTACCGCGACGTGTTCACGGGCGACGACACCTGGCGCACCCTCCCGGTTCCGGAGGGCGACCTGTACGCGTGGGACCCGGACTCCACCTACGTGCAGGAACCGCCCTTCTTCCAGGACCTTCCGCCCCAGCCGGCTCCCCTCCAGGACATCCGGGGCGCGCGGGTGCTGGTGGTCCTGGGCGACTCTGTGACCACCGACCACATCTCGCCCGCGGGCAGCATTCCCAAGGACAGTCCCGCGGGAAGGTACCTCATCGACCGCGGGGTGCCGCCCGCGGAGTTCAACAGCTACGGGGCGCGGCGGGGCAACCACGAGGTGATGGTCCGGGGGACCTTCGCCAACATCCGCCTGCGGAACGCCCTCGCGGGCGGACGGGAGGGCGGGTGGACGGTGCACCTCCCCAGCGGGGAACTGGTGACCATTTACGAGGCCTCCGTCCGCTACCGCCAGGAAGGCGTGCCCCTGCTGGTGCTGGCGGGCAAGGAGTACGGGGCGGGCAGCTCCCGGGACTGGGCGGCCAAGGGGCCGCTGCTGCTGGGGGTGCGCGCGGTGGTGGCGGAGAGCTACGAGCGCATCCACCGCAGCAACCTGGTGGGCATGGGGATCCTGCCCCTGCAGTTCGCGGACGGCCAGAGCGTGCAGTCGTTGGGGCTCACGGGCCGGGAGGTGTACCACGTGGAGGGGGTGAGCGACCTCCGGCCTGGCGGCCGGGTGCGGGTGCGCGCGCAGCGGGAGGACGGGGGCGAGGTCGCCTTCGAGGCGGTGGCACGGGTGGACACGCCCACGGAGCTGGAGTACTACCGGCACGGGGGCATCCTCCAGATGGTCCTGCGACGGCTGCTGGCCGCGTCCTAGAAAAACGCTGGGGAGGTCGCAAGACCTCCCCAGCGCCATCCCCACGCAAACCCTCGGTTACCGGCGCGCCACCTCCTCCGCGCCCGGCCGGTACACCCGAAGCTTGGCCCGCATGTACGGGTGCACCGCGCAGATGTACTCGTACTCCCCTGGACGGGTCACCCGGAAGGTGAACCGGTCCGCGTGCTTGAGGAGGGGAGAGGCCAGCTGGGTGGGCCCCTTCAGGGCCGCCACGTTGTGTACCCCCGTGCGCTCCCCCTCCAGCAGGTCGAACACGTCCTCGTTCACCCACGTGACCTGCGTGCCGAGGGGGACTTCCAGCACCTTGGGCCAGAAGCTGTTGCCCACCGCCCGCACGAACACCGTGTCGCCGGGCCGCGCCCGCACGGGCACGTCCAGGTCGGAGGACCCCAGGCCGAAGGGGTCCACCACCCGCTTGGGCTTCGCGGGAAGCGGCAGGTTCGGGCCCTCCGGGCGCACCACGCCCACGCGGGGCGCGTCCTTCTTCGCGCTGAGCACGCCCACCGCACCCTTCATGGCCTGGGTGCCGAAGGTGTGCGTGACCAGGAGGAAGGGACCCTCCGCGGGCACCCGCCACTCGATCACCCAGGAGTCCGTGGGTGCTGCGATGGTGGTCTGCAGCCCGCGGGTCACGTTGTGGGGGTTGCCTCCCGCGTACGCGTACTCCCAGATGCCGCCCACCGCGTGGAAGCTGCCCACCAGGTTGGGTCCCACGTTCAGGTAGTAGAACCGCACGTAGTCCCCGGGCCGCGCGGGGATGGGCTGGTGGACGTACCGGAAGTTGTACCCGTTGAACATCACGTACAGGGCCCGGCCGTCCGCGAAGTCCTTGCCGCTGGAGTACACCTCGTGCTGCACCACGTACACCCGCAGGTCCGGAGGCCGGCCCAGCTCCTCCTCCAGCCGGTACTTGGTCCGCTTGGGCTCCACCACGATCATCCCGAACATCCCGCCCATGGTGTGGGCCAGGATCCCGTGGCCGCCCGGCGCGCAGTGGTACATGTACACGCCCGGGAAGTCTGCCCGGAAGCGGAGGGTGCGCGACTGGCCCGCGGGGAGGTTGCCCACCACCAGGGAGGTCTGCGTGTTCGCCGCGTGGATGGACAGGCCGTGGGTGATGGTGTCCGCGTTGCGCACCGTGAGCTCCACCTCGTCCCCCTCCTCCACCACCAACAAGGGCCCGGGGACACGGCCGTTCCACGTGAACGCCCGCCACACCACGCCCTCGTCCACCACCAGGGTCTTGCGGGTGGCCACCAGCTCGAGCTTCTTGGTCTGCGCGGCCGCGGGCTGGCCCAAGGAGGCCACCCCGGCCGCCACCAGGGCCGCCAGGACCACGGGAAGGATCTGCCGCACGGTCACCACCTCCCTTGTCGCGTTCCCTACTCCACCACCAGGGTGCCCGTCATGCCCGCCTCCTTGTGCCCGGGCACGCTGCACACGATGGGGTAGCGGCCCTTCGCCTTCGGGGTGAAGGTCAGCTCCGCGGTCTTGCCCGGCTGGATGGCGGCGGTCTTCACACCGAGCTTTTCCACCACGATGTCGTGCTCGATGACCCCCTTGTTCTCCAGCACCAGCCTGACGGGCTGTCCCGCCTTGACCTTGACCTCCTTGGGCTCGAAGGCGAACTCCTTCGCCGCCACCTTCACCACCTTGGGCGCGGCACCTCCCAGCGCCGCACCCACCGCCACCGCCACCACACAGGCCGCTACGGCCAGTACCAGCCACTTCCGCATCCCGCTCACCTCCTGAGGGTTCCGTGCTTGCCAGCGTTTTCCGCGCCGTCCCACGAAAACAGCCCGGCCGCCCGCCCCGCCGCGAGCGCCGGGCCTGACGGACCCGTCGGGTCCGCTTTTATCGTAAACGGGTTGTGAAGGCTGGCCATCGGGTGTGGGACCGATTTTTGCCTTCCCTCCTCCGCCCGACCCGCGCAGAAGGGGGGATGTTGCGGCACCGTCTGTGCAAGCACCCTCCCCGCAGGACCGGACCGGGGAGGTGGAGGATGCTGAGGGTCCTGCGGGCCGCCGCCTCCGCCATGTCCGCGGAGCAGCTGCGGGCGGACCTGGTGGCGCACAACCTGGCCAACTCCGACGCCGCGGGTTTCCACCGCCTGGTGGTGGCGGTCCGGCCAGGGGAACCGCAGGCCCTGTACCGCCGGGACGGCGGCCAGCCCGTGGGGTCTGTGGCCGCCGGCCCTGCACAGCCGCAGGCCGCGGTGGAGGTGGGCCCGGGCACCCTGGTCCCCACGGGCGACCCGCGGGACCTCGCGGTGGACGGACGTGCCTTCCTCCTGCTGGAGGGCGGCCGTCTGGCGAGCGGCGGGCGGCTGGAGGTGGACGCGGACGGCTACCTGACCCTGAGGGGCCTGCGGCTGCAGGGAGTCGAGGGGCCCCTGCGGGTGGGCCGGGCGGCCTTCCAGGTGCACCCGGACGGCCGGGTGGAGGCGGAAGGCCGCGAGGTGGGCCGGCTGCGGCTGGTGCAGGCCGGGCCCGCGGAGGTGGTGGTGGCCGGACCCGGGCTGTACGCGGCGTCCGCGCAGGCCCTTCGGGAAGCGCGGGCGTCCGTGCGGGTGGGGTTCCAGCGGCGGGCCGACGTGAACCCCGTGGGGGAGCTGGTGCAGCTGATGGCCGGGCTGCGGGCGTACGAGGCCGCGGCCCGGTGCGTGCAGGTGGCGGACGACACCGCCTCCCGCCTGGCGGAGGTCGCTCGCGTGTAGGGGAGGTGCACAGGTGATCCGCGCGCTGTGGACCGCAGCCACCGGCATGGTGGCCAAGCAGACGGAAATCGACGTCATCGCCCACAACCTCGCGAACGTGAACACCACCGGGTTCAAGAAGGCCCGGGCGGAGTTCCAGGACCTCATGTCCCTGGGCTTCCGGGCTGCGGGGGCGCCCGCGGACAACACGGGGGTGGTGCCCACCTCCGGCCAGGTGGGGCTGGGCACGCGGGTGGCCGCGGTCCAGCGGCTGTTCAGCCAGGGCGACTTCCAGTACACCGGCAACCCCCTGGACCTGGCCATCGAGGGCGACGGCTTCTTCCAGGTGCGGTTGCCCGACGGGACTGTGGCCTACACCCGGGACGGCACCTTCAAGCTGGACGCGGAGGGGCGGCTCGTGACCAGCGACGGGCTGCTGCTGGAGCCCAACGTCACCATCCCGCCCGGGGCTTCCAAGGTCACCATCAGCGCCAACGGCATCGTGTCCGCGGTGCTGCCCGGGGAGTCCGCGCCCACGGAGCTGGGCCGGATCGAGCTGGCGCGGTTCAGCAACCCCGCGGGGCTGGAGGCCGTCGGCCGCAACCTGTTCGTCCACACCCCGGCTTCCGGAGAGCCGGTCACGGGGCAACCGGGCGCGGAGGGGATGGGCACCCTGGCACAGGGGTTCCTGGAGTCCTCCAACGTGCAGGTGGTGGAGGAGATGGTCCGCATGATCGCGGCCCAGCGGGCGTACGAGGCCATCAGCAAGGTCGTCAGCACCGCGGACGAGATGATGGCGCAGGCCAACAACATGCGGAGGTAGGCGGTGCGGCCGGCGCTTTTGGCCCTGCTCGCGGTGTGGGTGGCAGCAGCCCCTCCCACGGCGGAGGTGGTGGTCCGGCTGCGGCCGTCTGCGCAGGTGGGGTCCGCGGAGGTCACGGTAGGCCAGCTGGCCGGTGTCTCGGGCCCTGACCAAGCTGTCCGTGCCGTGGGCGCGGTGGTGGTGGCGGAGGGGCTCAGGCCGGGCGGCGTGGTCCGTCTGACCGCAGACCAGGTGCGCCAGGCCCTGCGGTCCGCGGGCTTCGACCCAAGGGTGGTCACGGTCACCGGAGCCCGGGAGGTGGTGGTGCGCCGGACGGAGGCCGGCGCCACCGTGCGCCGGGGCGCGTGGGTGCGCGTGGTGGCCGCGGTGGGGGCCGTACGGGTGAGCGCACCCGCCACCGCGCTGGAAGCGGGGGACCCAGGCGACGTGGTGCGGGTGCGGGTGCTGCCCACTCGCAAGGAGGTGCTGGCCCGGGTGGTGGGAGCCGGGCTGGTGGCTGTGGAGTTCTAGTCCGGGGCGTAGGAGGCAGGGCGTGCGCAATTGTGTCCGCTGGCTCGCCGCATTCCTCCTGGTCGCCGCGCAGGCGGCCCACGGGCAGTCCCTGTGGCCCGAGGGCGGGCGGTCCATGTTCACCGACCACCGCGCTTCCGCGGTGGGAGACCTGGTGACCGTGGTGGTGAACGAGGCGATCTCCGCGCAGACGCAGAGCCAGGCCAGCCAGGCCCGGTCGGTCCAGCTGGACCTGGGCGGCGGCAGCGGGGTGCTGAGCCTGTTGCCCGGAGGCGGGTTCGAGACGGGGCAGGGCGCCAGCAGCAGCCGCGCCGTGGGCAGCACGGTGCTCGTGCAGGCGCGGGTCACCCTGCGGGTGGCGCAGGTGCTCCCCAACGGCGTGCTGCGGCTGGAGGGCGCACGGGACCTGCTGCTCCGGGACGAGCCTTACCGGCTGCGGGTGAGCGGGTGGGTCCGCCAGGTGGACGTGCAGGCGGACAACACCGTCTCCTCGGACCGCCTGGCGGACGTGCGGATCGTGCTGGAGGGGCCGCGGCGGCCGTTTACGGGCAACAACCCCCTCCAGTGGGTGCTGGACGGGTTCGGGGCGCTGTTGCGCTTCCTGTTCTCGTGGCTGGAGTAGGAGGTGGCCCGGTGGGCACGGCACGGAGGTGGGTTGCCGCGTGGCTGGCGGTGGCCGCTCTGGCGCTGGAGGGAGCGGCGCAGGCGCCAGAGGTGCGCATCAAGGACATTGCCCGGCTCAGCGGGGTCCGCGCCAACCAGCTGTTCGGCTACGGGCTGGTGGTGGGACTCGCGGGCACCGGGGACAGCAGCGGGGCCTTCTTCACCGTGCAGTCCGTGGCGAACATGCTGAACCGGCTCGGCGTGGTGGTCCCTCCCGCGCGGCTGCGGGTCCGCAACGTGGCCGCGGTGATGGTCACCGCGGAGCTGCCGCCCTTCGCCCGGGAAGGCGACCGGGTGGACGTCACCCTTTCGTCCCTGGGCGACGCCCGCAGCCTGGTGGGTGGGGTGCTGCTGCAGACGCCCCTGCAGGCCGCGGACGGGAACGTGTACGCGGTGGCCCAGGGCCCTGTGACCGTGGGCGGTGCCGGGGAGCAGGCAGGCGGCAGCAAAGCCCAGATCAACCACCTGACGGTGGGCCGGATCCCCGGTGGCGCCATCGTGGAGCGAGCCCTGCCGGGGTCGGCCACGGAGGTGTCTGTGGTCACCCTCGTGCTCTTGCAGCCGGACTTCTCCACCGCCACCCGGGTGGCGGAGGCGGTGAACCGTGCCCTGGGAGGCTCACCCGCCACCGCGGTGGACGCGTCCCGGGTGGACGTGGCCGTGCCGCCTGACTACCCCGGTGGGCTGGCCGCCTTCGTGGCGCGGCTGGAGTCGGTGTCGGTGCGGCCCGACGCGCCGGCTCGGGTGGTGGTAAACGAGCGCACGGGCACCGTGGTGATCGGCGGGGCGGTGCGGCTCCTGCCGGTGGTCATCGCACACGGAAACCTGCGGATCGAGGTGCGGGCCGAGCCGCAGGTGTCCCAGCCGCCGCCGTTTTCACCGGGGCAGACCCAGGTGGTCCCGCGGACCCAGGTCACCGTGACGCCTGAGCCGGGAGCCCTGGTACCCCTGCCCGGCACCAACTCCGTACAGGACCTGGCCCGGGCGCTGAACGCCCTGGGCGTGACTCCACGTGACCTGATCGCCATCCTGCAGGCCCTGCGGGCCGCGGGCGCCCTGCAGGGGGAGCTGGTGGTGCAGTGACCTCCGGGCGCGCACTTTCCCCCCTCAGCCGGCGAGAAGCCGCCGGTCCGCAGCCCGACCGGAAGGAGGCGCTGCGGCTGCGGCGGGCCGCGCAGGAGTTCGAGTCGCTGCTCGTTGCACAGATGCTGAAGTCCATGCGCAGGGCCGCGGAAACCCTGGGGCCCCCTGGGTCCATGGCGGGCCAGGCGGTGTGGCGGGAGGTCCTGGACGAGCAGGTGGCGCTGGCCTTGGCCCGTTCGGGGGGGCTGGGGCTCGCGCGGTACCTGGAGGAGGCGCTGGGGCGGCGGTGAGCAGGCAAGAGCCGGCAAACTGTCCCCGCTGCGGCCGCCTCAGCGCGGTGCTGGTGCGCGGCCAGTGCGGGCAGTGCCTGCGGGAAGAACACGACCAACTCCGCCGGGTCCAGGCCCTGCTGACGGAGCGGGGCCCCCTGAGCGCGGAGGAGATCGCCGTGGAAACGGGCGTGCCCGTGGAGAGGGTGCTGCGGTGGCTCCGGGAAGGGAGGCTGGTGGCAACCGGGCAGACCGTCCGCTGCCGCAGGTGCGGCCGGCCCGTGCGGATGGGCCTCCTGTGTGCCGTGTGCCGGCTGGAGCTGGCGGTGGCCCTGCAGGAGCTGGAGGCCTCCCTCCGGCAGCCACCCACGCCACCGCCCGCAGCCCCGCGGCGGCGGCGCCTGCGGCGGGAGCCTGCCCCGAACCGGTTTGACCTGTGGTAGGGGCTCAAGGGGCAGCCGGGCACGCCGATAACCTGGCCGAAGACCGGGCCAGGAGGAGGGAGCCGTGAGGATCGACCCCCTCGGGCCTCCGGGTGTACCGCCGGACCGGCCCTCAAGTCCCTCCGCACCGAGGGGCGGGTCGCCGCCCCCCACGGAGGACCGCGACCGGGTGGAGCTCTCCAGCTCGGGACCGCACCGCCAGGTGGACGAGCGGAAGCTGAGGCTGGAAGCGCTGCGGGAGGCCATCCTGCAGGGACGCTACCACCTCCCGGAGGACGCCCTGGCCCGGGCCATCCTCCAGGCTGTGAGGGCCCGCCATGACCGACCCGTTTGAGAGTGTCGTAGGCCTGCTGCGGGAGGAAACCGAAGCCCACCGGCGGCTTCTGGAGCTCGCCCGGGAAGAGCAGCGCGCCCTGGTGCGGGGGGACGTGGAGGCGCTGCAGCGGCTGGTGGCCGAGCAGGAACAACTGGTGGGTGCCGTCCGGGGCCTGGAACGCGCGCGCATGCAGCTGCTGGAGCTGGTGGCGGAGCGCGCGGGCCGGCCTGTGGAGGGACTGAGCCTGCGGGAGCTGGTGTCCAGCTGTCCGCCGGACGTGGGCCGGCGGCTGGAAGACCAGCGCCAGCAGCTGTCCGAGGTGCTGCGGGAGCTGGCGGACGTGAACAAGGCGAACGCCCTGCTCGTACGGGCCCACCTGGACTACACACGCCACCTGGTGGGCCTGCTGGCCCACGCCGCCGAGGGACCTGCAAGCCTAGCGGTGGACCGGTGGACGTAGGGGGCCGGGGTGTCCAGCTTTTCCGCCATCGAGCTCCTCCGGCGCGCCCTGGCCTCCCACCAGCGGGCGCTGGACGTCACCGGCCACAACATCGCCAACGTGAATACCCCCGGCTACACGCGCCAGGAGGCGGTGCTGGCCTCGGTCCCCCCTCCGGGTGCCCTGTCGCGTTTCGCGGTCCCGCTCCTGGCAGGGGGCGGGGTGCGGGTGGCGGCCCTACGGCAGGCCCGGGACGCGTTTTTGGACCGCCAGCTGCGCGAGGCCCGGCAGACCACCGCGGAGTGGAGGGCGCGGGCGGACTTCTGGTCGCAGGTGGAGGCGGTGTTCCCCGAGCCGTCGGACACCGGGCTGGGGGAGCTACTGTCCCGCTTCTGGAACGCCTGGCAGGAGGTGAGCCTGAACCCGGAATCCCTGGCGGCCCGCACGGCCCTGGTGCAGCAGGCCCAGGTGCTCACGGACGCCATCCGGCAGGCGGCCCAGCGGCTGGACCAGGTCCGCCAGCACCTGGACGCGGTGGCCGCCGCCCGCGTGGAGCGCATCAACCAGATCGCCCGGGAACTCGCCGGCCTGAACACGCACATCGCGCGGCTGGAGCTGTCCGGCCAGCGGGCGCTGGACCTGCGGGACCACCGGGAGCAGCTGCTTGGGGAGCTGGAAGAGCTCGTGGACGTCACCCACACGGAGACGGAGACCGGGGAGCTGCTGGTGTACCTGCAGGGGCGGGAGCTCGTGGGGCCCGGGGGCCGGACCACGGAGGTCACGGTGCAGGAGCCGCCATCAGGCGGCGTGCACACGTTCCGGTGGCCCGACGGAGAGGACCTGGCTGTCCGCCGGGGGGAGCTGGCGGCGGTGTTGCAGGCGCGGGACGGGAACATCACAACTCTCCAGGGACGGCTCGACGCCCTGGCCGGGAGCCTCATCCAGCAGGTGAACGGCCTGCACCAGACTGGCTACGACCTGGACGGCAACCAGGGTGAGGCCTTCTTCGAAGGGACGGATGCGCAGACGATTCGGGTGCGCCAGGCCCTCCTGGACCAACCGAAGCGGGTGGCGGCCTCCAGCGCCGCCGGCGAACCCGGCAACGGAGCGGTCGCCCTGGAGATCGCCAGGCTGCGCGGCAGCGAGGAGATCGACGGGAGGTACCGGGCCCTGGTGGCCGAAGTCGGGGTACGCGCCCAGGAGGCCGCCCGCCAGGTGGACTACCAGGAGCTCCTCGCCGACCAGGTGCGGCTGCGGCGGGAGGCCACAAGTGGCGTCTCCCTGGACGAGGAGATGACCAACATGATCCGCCACCAGCACGCGTACGACGCGGCCGCCCGCATGGTCCGCACCGTGGACGAGATGGTCCGCACGCTGCTGGAGGTGGTGGGACGCTGATGCGGGTCACCCTCACCGGGCTCACGCTGAACTTCCTCCGCAACCTGAACGCGGGCCTGGAGAGGCTCGGCCGCCTGCAGGAACAGCTCGCCACCGGAAAGCGCATGCACCGCCCGTCCGACGACCCCGCCAACCTGCCGCCCGTGCTGGTCATGCGGGACGCCCTCCATGCGGTCCAGCAGTACGCCCGCAACCTCCAGGACACCAGGACCCTCCTGGACGCGGGCCAGCGGGCGCTGCAGGACGCGGTACAGGTGGTGCACCGGCTGCGGGAGCTGGCGGTCCAGGGGGCGAACGGGACACTTTCGGCGTCCGACATGCAGGCCCTGGCCAGGGAAGTGGAGGCCCTCCGAGGAGAGCTGGTGGCCCTGGGCAACACGCAGGTGGCCGGCAAGTACGTCTTCGGGGGCACACAGACCACCTCGGCCCCGTTTGAGCCGGACGGCACCTACCAGGGGAACGCCTCCCGGATCGCCCGGGAGGTCGACCGGGGCATCGTGCTGGAGGCCACGGTCCCCGGAGACGTGGCCTTCTCGGGAGCTTTCTCCTCCTCCCAAGCGCTCCAGACCGCCCTGGAGTCCGGGGACCACGACGCGGTACGGGCCACCCTCGTCGGGCTGGACGGCGCCCTGGACCAGCTCCTCACGGCCCAGGCGGAGCTGGGCGCGCACGCCAACCGGGTGGAGGTGGTCCAGGCCCGGATGGGCGACTTCGAAGTCCAGCTGCGGGAGCTGCTGAGCGTGCGGGAGGACGTGGACCTGGCGCAGGTGGTGATGGACCTCCGGATGCAGGAGAACGTGTACCAGGCGGCCCTGGCGGTGGGGGCCCGTCTCATCCAGCCCTCGCTGGTGGACTTCCTGAGGTGAGGTGCGTATGGAAGTGCGGACGCGGCACTGGGGCGTGGTGGAGGTAGACGACAACCGGGTGATCCACTTCCCGCAGGGGCTGCCCGGGTTCCC
>FWWM01004721.1_pt1 | contig 31276 bp, 25 predicted proteins | sample 2228351 | NCBI WGS metagenome assembly FWWM01 (sample SAMEA103939774, study PRJEB20133) | metagenome | reverse complement strand
AGATGATTTTATCAAGTTAAAGGAGCTTCTTGAGAAAGTATGATTTACTTAATAAGTAGGGTTATTTTTTTCTGTTGAGAAGAAATAATATTAAAACACCTACTATTGTAGAGATAATAGACCCAGAAAAAACACCGACTTTTGCTAGATCCAGGTAATACGGCATGGGATCGAAAGATAGGTGAGATATAAATAAAGCCATTGTAAAACCTATACCAGCTAACCATGCTCCGCCATACATTTCTGTCCATTTTACATTAGGTTTTTCTGTGATTTTCAGTTTCCAAGACAGATATGAAAAAGAAAAAATACCTGTAGATTTACCGATTATTAGTCCTAGTGCAATTCCAAGTGTTACAGGATGTAAAAAGTCGCTTAATGTCATTTTACCAAGATAAACTCCGGCGTTGGCTAATGCGAAGAGTGGCATTATAAGAAATGAAACCCATGGATGTAGAGCTGATTCGAATCTTTGGAGAGGTGGTTCTAGAGTTACAATTGCTTTTTTTACATTTTCGAACTCTAGTTTTGTGGTTCCGAGAATACTATTTTCTTTTGATATTTCAACAATTTTGTCAATGCTTTGGTTAATTTTCTCTATTCTTTTGTTAAAGTCAAAAACTATGTTTGACGGAATGGAAAAAGCTAGTAAGACTGCAGCAATTGTAGGATGTATACCAGAATTGAACATTACTATCCAAAGCAATATTCCGCCAACTACATATAACATTTTATATCTTACGCGGTATTTGCTTAATATTGCTATTAGAATAGTAATACCGAATGCTATCAGAACATATGTGAATTTAACACCAGTTGAATAAAATAGAGCTATTACCATAAGTGCGAATATATCATCAACTATAGCTAGGGCAGTGATAGAAACTTTAACCCCGTGAGAAATTTTCTTACCTAAGAGCATCATTACCGCTATAGTGAAAGCTATATCCGTAGCCATAGGTATGGCCCAACCCCTAAAGCTATCTTTGCCCCAGTTAAAGAGCATGTATATGATTATAGGTAGTATAACACCACCGAGAGCAGCAATCGCCGGTAAGAGAGATCTTTTGAAAGATGAAAGTTCCCCAACTATCATTTCTCTTTTTATCTCAAGAGATACCATTAGAAAAAAGAAAAACATCAACACATCATTTATCCAATGTAGTAGAGTCTTTTTGAACGAAAACTCTCCGAATGTTATCCCTAATTTTGTTTCCCATAGAGCAAAGTAACTCTCTCTAAAAGGTGAGTTTGACCAAATAATAGCAATTACCGCTGAAAGCAATACAAGTATACCGCCCGCAGTCTCAAGTTTGAAAAACTTAACTATGGGCGAAAAAATTTTGTAAATAACATCTCTTCTATACTCTTCCATACAAATGTTACAAACATCAAAATTTTGGTAAATTTTTTATCAAAAATTCTATGAAAAGCAATTTTACTAAAGCATACTCCAGAGATTTCTATTTAACAAAATTTTTTCTTTTAGAAGAAACAATTAGGTTGGGTGCCTAAGGGTGCTTAGAGCACTTCCTTAAAACAAGATGTAAAGCCCCCTATAATTGAGGAAAGAGGCCTAGCCTCGTGTCTAGGACACTCTCTTAAAATAACGGGGGTATTACTAGGGGGTGGAGCCCCCTGTATGTAACTAAAGGGTAGGTAAGGATATTACCCTAATTTTAAAACGGGGGTATTCTTAGGGGGTGTTAACCCCCTAGAATCAAACTAAAGGGAGGGTGGGCGGGAAGGTACCCTAAATAGATGCTAATAAAAATTCTTAAGTAGAAATTCCTGGACCCCCGTTAAGTCGATTTTTGAAATTATATTAAATTTAATTATAATAATTCCAAAGGAGGAAAGTTATGAGAAATTTGATCCTACTGTTTCTGATGGTTTTTACCTTTGTGAATTTGACTTATTTTTCTTTTTCTGAGGAAGTTTCTGGTGAGGTTAGTCAAGCTTCACAACAATCTTCTCAACAGTCTTCAGGTGAAGGACCAGATTTTGGTTTTGGACTATCTTTCGGCACGGTTGTTATAAATGGTCAGACGTATTTTCAGATAAAGGGCCAACCTGATTTTTCTTTTGGGTTATTTGGAGTTGGTTTGGATGTGAATTTCGAATTTGATTCTAGCTGGAGTTTGAGAACAACAGAATGGAATTCGGTTCAAGCGGTTTTATCTAAAATAAGATACCTAAGATGGGGTAATAAAGGCACTAAACCTGTTTATGCTAAGATAGGTCAGATTGCTGATGCTACTATAGGTAATGGTTTTATAATGTGGAATTATGCTAATAATGTCAACTACCCAAATATAAAAAAGTTAGGTATAGCTCTTGATTTAGATTTTGATTATGTTGGTATAGAGACGTTCGTCGACAACATATGGGATTTTGATATTATTGCTACTAGACTTTTTGCTAGACCTTTATTTGGTAGCCAGATTCCCGTTATCGACATGCTAGAGTTAGGTGGTTCTTTTGTTGCTGATTTAGATCCATTGAACCCCATACCTCCCACTAATTCTCCATATCAGTTTTCGGATGATCCAAATAGCAAACCTGTTTTTGAAGTAGGAACTGATTTAAGGGTTCCATTGGTAAATTTACAACCAGTTTTCAACATGGTATTTTTTGGAGATTTTGCTTATATTCTTAATAAAGGTACTGGTGAGTCTATTGGGTTTTTTGGTAATGTAGTAAGCTTAGTTCCATATAGATTTGAGGTAAGGTTTTTACAACCTAAATTCTTACCATCTTTCTTTGATTCTTTATATGATTTGCAGAAGTACAGGATTGTTGGATCAAATACTTATGTGACTAAATACGATGATCTTGACAACATTACTAATAGTTACGCAGGATGGTTTTTCTCAAGTGGGGTTTCTTTTGAGAAAGCTGTGAGCTTGCTTGTTACAATCGAAGACTCTTTCGATGATACTACTTATCCAAGACTTTTACTTAGATTTTCTATTGACAAAGAGCTTTCAAAGATGGTTGGTTTTGATTTTATCTACGATAGAAGAAATATAAGAGAACTTAGAGATATATATACTACAGAGTCAACAGATGCCATAGTTAATGCTAGGCTTACTTACAAAGTTTCTGATAATGTCAATTTGATTGTTAATTATACTAGAAGTTTTGATTGGTTTGAAGAAAATGGCCAGAAAGTTTTGAAACCACTTGAAAATACTACTATATCTACAGAAATTTCGTTTTAAAGGGGGGTTTTATGAGAAGAGTTTTGCTAGTAATTCTTACTTTATTTGTATCTAGCTTCGTATTTGCTCAGGTTGATAAGTATCCTTTGGTTAAACTTGTTATCGGTAAAGCAGAGTATGCAGTGGCAGGTGATAAATCTACAACTCCTATAGCTTACAGAGAATTAGATGTAGATATGGTTTTACCTACTTCTTCTATAATAAGAACAGGTCCTGATGGTTATGTTGAGGTTTTATTAGATCCCAATAAGACTATAAAAATTTTTAATTCTTCAACGATCTCTCTCTTGACTTTCTATTCTGAAAACACTGTTACTCTTGATGTTGGAAAAATAAAAGCAAAGGTAGGAAAACTTGTAGGTAGTGATTCTTTTAAAGTGAAGACTGACAGTGGTATAGCTGCGGTTAGAGGGACTGAATTTGGTGTGATATATAATGTAGGTAGTGGTGGTGGTATTTCGCTGATGGAAGTTTTGGTATCTGAAGGGTTGGTTGCACTATCCACCCCGGATGGAAGAACAGTTGAGATACCAGCAGGGTATTCGAGTAGTATAAGTAAATATCCTGGAGGTGTTGATTTAGAGACACCTAAGCCTGTTTCTCCAGAAGTTTTTTCAAAGTACTTCGAAGAACCAGTTCAAGCTCAACAACAGCAAGAAATACAACCAACACAAGAAAAACAACAACCTGGAATCACACCGAATCAAGTGCCTCAGCAACCATCAGCACCTCCAGCACCTTCAGCCCCTTCCGAACCTAAGTTTTCTTTTGGATATCAGATTAGTGCTGAGAACATAGATAACGTTGTATGGAATAAGATTGTTTTATCTCCGGTATTTCAAATTGGTGATTTTGGTGTTGGGTTGTATATTGTTTCCTACTGGAATGGTAAAGATAATGTTTATGATACTTCGAAGTGGTATAACGGGGCGGAGTACAATTTCGGTTTCCATGAAAATGCGTTTGATATAAGAGATTTCTCAGATGATTTATTTAAGAAAATACTTTTCTTAAGCTACGGTCAAAAAGGTAAGCAGGTTTTCATAAGATTAGGTAATATACCTGATATGACTTTGGGGCATGGTTTTATAATAGATAGATATTCTAACATGCTTGGATTTCCAGCTATAAGGAAAATAGGTTTACAATTTGATTTGGATTTAGGTGTATATGGTTTTGAGAGTGCTTTTGCTGATTTATCCAGAACAAGAATGTTTGGCATGAGACATTATGTAAGGCCTCTGTATGGCACGCCTGTTTTAGGTAATTTAGCTTTCGGAGTTACTGGTGCTATTGACCTTGAACCTTATATCGTTCAAACTATCGTTAACTCGAACACTAATACTTATGCTTATGAAGGAAATCCTAGTGTGTTCTCTGTTGGCATCGATGCGGATTTTCCTGTGATCGATATAGGTATATTCTCTATGACACTCTTTGCTGATTTCGCTAAAAGTGGTATTTACATAAATAAGAAAGAAGAAAGTTTACATCTTTACTTGATAAATTCCAATTTAAACGAAGGGTTTAACCTTTTTGATGGATTTGGTTTGTCTGGAGGGGTGAAAGGTGTTGTTTTGGTATTACCATGGAGACTTGAATATAGAAGAACTACTGGAAGTTTCATAGCAAGTTACTTTGATACGCTCTATGATGCTCAGAAAACCGAGAAATTGATTTCTTTGATTTCTTCTAATATACCTTCTTACAATGGTTTGTTAGGAAGTATTGGTGTCAAGCTAGAAAATATAGCGGAAGGTTATATAGAGTATCAACAGCTATGGCCAGAGGATGGTTCACTTAACAGTGTAAATAGTTTATCCGCAAAATTCGTAATAGACAAAGAAATAATTAAAAGTACAATAGGTGTGCCAGCCTATGGAAGTTTGACCTTCAGAAGAAATAACATACCTTCTATTCAGGATTTCTTCGCAGATGTGCTCAAGGATGGAGTTGCTAAACTTGAGGTTGCTTACAGTGTAAGCCCGGACCTTGATATAGCTATATCATACAGAAGATTTTACATTTCTTCAACCGAATACCAGGACTCGATAGGTATACAGTTGAGATCTAGCATATTTGGTGATCTTGGAATGTAGAATTTTGGGGGTAGTTTGCCCCCATTTTTTTTATATAGATTTCAAAACTTCTTCGTAGTTTGGTTCCGATGATACTTCATTTACTACCTGTATATACTTGATTTTGTGGTTCTCGTCTAATACGAATATTACCCTAGCTAGTAAACCTAGTTCTTTTATGTAAACTCCATATTTATTTGCGAAATCTCTTTCCTTGTAATCAGAAAGCATAACTACTTTGTCTGCTCCTGTTACACCACACCATCTTTTTTGAGCAAAAGGTAAATCCATGCTTATGGTAAGTATTACAGTATTGTCTAAATTTTTAGCATGATCATTGAATTTTTTGGTTTCTATATCGCAAACAGGTGTATCGATTGATGGCACTGCGGATATTATAACCTTCTTACCTTTAAAATCTGATAATTTTACTGGATTTAAGTTTGTGTCATAAGCAACAAAGTCGGGAGCAATATCTCCAACTTTTGGCATATCCCCGATTAGAGTTAAAGGGTTGCCTTTAAAAGTAATAACTCCTTGAACTTCTTTCATAGCTACCTCCGAAATTTTTCAAAAGTATACTAAAAAAATATGATTTTTTCAATACTTTATTTGAGACTTTTGGAAAGTTAAAGTAATTTTGCTAATTGGGTATGTAATTTAGAGATAGTTTGTTTTTTTCTTCGCAGCTGATATAATTTTACTACTTATTTTCATAGATATTATTTCTCTGTTAGAGGAAAAAGCTCTCAGGATGTTTTCTAAAAAAGAGATACATGGAAGGTTTTGGGGGTATCTATGGCTTGGTGAAAATGGCTTAGCTAGTTCTATTAGCAAATTAGCTATTGAGTATAACCTTGAAGATATTTCAATTTCTGTGTCTTGGTTTATCAAGTTTTCTAAAAGAGGAATTTCTTGTACAAGTGATAGTTTGGAGTAATTGAATAGTCCTTTTGGTAGCATTCTATTTTGATTATAAGTTAGATTTACAAAGCAAAAGTATTCTATGTAGTTCTGATCTTGTCTTCTGTAAACGCAAGTTTTGCTTGGGAAGTTTTGTTTTATTATTTCTTCTTTTACTTCTTCGGGTATATTGGTATTTTTTATGTGACCAAATATATTGAGTAAAGAAGAAGAGTTTTGGGGAGTTATTCCTATTTTATTTTGATGAATTAGTGATCCGTCTTTTATTAATACCGTTGTGTCATCTAGCATTTGATATAGATGTTCTTCTATGAAGTTAAATTCTATTTCTGGTAATATTTCTTTCAGGAAGACTTCTTTCCAAAGTTCTTCGTAGTTGTTTATTGTTTTGTTTTTCCAGTGTATTTCATATTCTATGTTTTTATCTATTTTTAGTTTTTGAATTCCTGAGATTGTATCTCTTTTTTTATTTGGTATTACTAGTATCCTTGTTGGTTGATTAGGAATTTTTTTTTCCCATTTTTTTGTTTCTCTATTTAGTATTATTGCTCCGGAAGAGACAGTTATAAAACCAATTATTCCTTCTGGCGTTATGAGACTAGCATCTAGTCTTGATGTACTGTCGAAGATTATGGATTTTTTAAACTGAAACTCCGGTAATTTTGAGTAATCTATCGAAATTTTTTGTATTTTTTCATCTTTTGAAAAAGAGATACCTATACCTGTAGATAGTTCTTCTATGCTTTCATTTGATTGAATTCCTATAACGGTAATATCTGACAAAAGCTCTTCGAATTCGAGAGTAGACACACTATTCCTCCACAAATATATTTATCATGCTATGTAAAGAATTTAACTTCTCTACTGCTTTTTCTACATTATCTAGCATTTGCCTATTGTGTATTCCTCCTATTTTATGAACATTAACTAGGAGTTTTGGGAATGGGGCATATATATCGTCTACTATGTATGAAAATATCTTGGCCATTCCTCTGAATATATCTCTACAACTACTTAGTATTTCAAATGCTAGGCTATTCATTATTATTATTTTTCTTTCTACCAACTTTTTGTTAGATTCCATTGTGAGTATGGATGGTTTGCTTATGAATCTTGATAATAGTATATAAAACTCTCCTCCTTGCTCGCATGCTTTTATAAAGCTATTTAATTTCTCCTTTATTGGGTCGACTCTTGAATATAAGTCTGATAACATTTTTTGCACTGATTTTTCTGAAAATACTCCAGAGACTATTATAGTGTTTATGGTGTCTTTCAGATTAGTATCCCATGTAGTTTTTAAAAACTCTTCAACTATGGTTATTGGTTTTGTATATAGGAATACCGGTAACCCATATTTTGAGAATATTTTACTTACTTCATTTGAATATATACCTTTTTCTTTTATTTCAGGATTTTCTCCAAAAAGAACTTTAGTATATTTTTCGACTAGTTTATTATTTTTCTCCTCTATTAGTACTGTTAGAAGCCTAATATTTCTGTCTCTGAAGACATTAACAAACTCATCGTAGAGGGAGTAGTTGGGTTTTATTACGAAGGGTTTATGGGTTGGATCGTTGGTGATAACTGTTATCACATCTGTAAGTGAAATTTTATTGATATTTCTATTTAAAACTTCGGCAAATTCAACGGACAATTTTTCTTTTGCTTTTTTTAATTCTTCCGGTAAGGGGGCAAGAACTGTCTCTAGGTATTCTGTCATAACTTTTAAGTATTCTACTGTGTAGGGCGTTATATTTAGAGAAAGAAGAATTGTTTCCAAATCTTTAAGGTGAGTTATGAGCCCTTGTGGTGATACAGGTCTAAAATTAACAGATCCTCTCTTTAACTCTGATGATACAGTAAATTTTCTTACTATGGTTTCAAAATCGAAGTACGCAAACTCTCTTAGTCTTATTATATCGTTGAATATTGAATTAACTCTTGAAATAGTTTCTTTGGGTATCTCTTTAAGTAGAAACTGGATTTCGTTTTCTAGTTCTCTTATAGCTGTTTTTAGGTTTGATGATTTTTCTGCGAGTTTCTTTATGAAATCTTCGCTTATTTTTTTATATTCACTTGAATTTTCTATACCTGAGATTTTCTCAAACAGGAATTCACACGAAGATTTTTTTACTCCTATTCCTCTCCATATGTTTTCGTTATTCATGAATTGATCCATTATGCTTCTTATCAGCTTCGCCTGCTCATACAATGAGAGTATTAGCTTACCAAAGTTGTCTGATAAGTATTTTCTCTGGAAATCCAGCAGGTAAGGTTTTATTTTCTTAAGTCTTTGTTCTACTAACTTTACTGCTTTACTTTTTTTGTATTCTACTTCCGAAATAATACCAAAAATAGACATTATGAGTAAGATTATCCTATCCCAAAGGGTTAATTCTACATTTGCTATTTCCGATTTCTTTGAAGGAAATTCTATTAATTCAACTTCTCCATGTGTGGTAACCTCATGTGAGAGTGTAGTAGAACTTATATGTTTTCTTAATTTTTCTGCTAAGCGTTCTCTTTCTCTTTCATCTACTTTTAGTGTCTCAGCATCTATTTTCCTTTCAAAGAAACCTATTTCCTTCGCTTTATTTAAAACTTCTTTATCGTAAGGCATTATCGCCTCTAGCCTATTTTAAACCCTAATTTATCTTTTTACAATAAAACTTTTCTTCATCTATACATATAACATTTTCGGAAATGAAAAATCTAGTTTTATATGTTTGATCTACTGAAAATGTGTTGTTGTCATACTTTGCTATAAATCCTTTATTGTTTTCATAGTCAATACCAGAGATAATCAATGTTTCTTTTTCATCAACTACTAGGTTAGTTAACTCGAACCACTCAGAGAGTATTGGTACGTCAATGCAATTGTAATTAAATTGATTTGTATTTTCATAGATTTCTATTATAAATCCTTTCATCCCTATTTTGTTCCACATATTCCCTATACCAAAGATTTTGTTGCGATATTGGACTATTTTCACTATTTCCCACAGATCGTTATGTAAATCTATATCAAGAAGATCCACTCTGTATCTATGGATTTTGAATATAATCCCCCTGAAGTTATCTTTATCTATTCCTGAAATATAGTATTTGTCACCAAGTTTGCATATATTTCTAACTTCCCATTCTTTTTCTATCATAGTTGGTAGGTCAAGAGGTAATAAATTTTTGTCTACAATTCTAAATATATCACCATTCATAGAGTTTTCTTCTAATTTGTAGGAGTTACCAATTAGTATATCATCTTCTATGTCAAAGAAATCTGAAAATGTATTAAGATACAGTATTTCATTAGTTATTTTGAAATTTTCTATTTTCACTACCACCCCTCTCCTTAAGAAGGTATCTGGAGTAAACCTAAAACCTACACCTATTATTTCTCCGTTGATTACTTTTACATTCCTTATATAATAGTTTTCGAATTCTGATTTTTCGTTGAAATTTTCATCTAATATAACTGTGTTATATGAGTTCTCTCTATGGGCAATGAAGTAAATTTTATCATATAGTTTCAAACTTGACTTTATTTGTGTATTTTTCATACTCATAAAATTATGAGTATCGAGATTTAGATTTTCATAGTTCAGCGAACTTGTTTCCAGGAATTTCTATTTAACAAAAATTTCCCCTTTTAAAAGTGACAATTAGGGCGGGTGCCTAAGGCACTTTCTTAAAAAATGGGGGTACACTAGGGGACGTAGCCCCCTATGAAATCTTTTAGGCGGGTGGGGGGGAAGTTGCCCTAAATAGATGCTAATAAAAACTCTTAAGTAGAAATTCCTGAGCTTGTTAAAAGAAGTTTTTCTGGTCTAAGATAAGAATCTAGTTTGAAAATTTCTTGATATTGAAATATATTTATTTAATGAAATCTGGCAACAGGAGGCATATTATGAGCAGAGTATTTTCAGTTCTTTTGGCGTTGGTTTTTTTATCAACGCTTTTTTCTAGCTGTGGGGTTAACATTTTTTCTCCTTTTTCAGCAAAATATTATCCCGAAGCTAACGAGTATGAGGGAGCCAAGTTGTTAAATCAGGGCAAGTATGAGGAGATTCTTAAGAATCCGGATAGGTATACTTCGCGTGATTATTTAGCAGCTGCACTTGGTTCTGTAGGAATAGATCACTATATTATCACTAACCTTGTAAATCAGCAATCGAATCAAAGCATTCTAGGTTTTTGGTTAAATGCTAAGGACAAGGATTATCTCGGTCATGTAGTTAAAGCATCTTCTAGAGCTTTCTTAGAAGTAGAAAGTAAGTATGATACCAATCTAGCTGTTGTTTTGACATTGGGAGGAGTAGTTGAAGTAATGCTGTCTATACTGTATTTGTCAGAAATTGCTGCTAACAACGGTGCTTCAATAAATACTTCTGATGGTATTGACAGCTCTGAGTTTGACGTTTTGTCTACATGGTTGGGAACTGGTTCGAACATAACTAATCTTTTCTATAAAGTAAATGTTAATGGAACCGATGTATCACTAGTTTCTCTTATAGTTACGGGAGTAACTCACTCTTCAGTGGGTATTGCTTATTTTGGTGGGGAGAGTTTCTTCACTACTATTAAGAGTCAGCTCAATCAATTCGATTCAGACAATAATGGGATCATAGATGAGACAGATGTTACTAACTATATCGTAAACTTCCTGACAAACAATTTCTAGTGTAAGATAAATTTCGTGAGGTGATTTTATGAGAAGTACCATTTTTATATCTTTTGTGGTGATTTTCGTGCTAATAATATCCACATTTTCTTTTGGGGAAGTTGCAAAAAAGTACGAACAAATCGAGCTTCTAAAATCGACAGAAGCTCTAGGAGTAGGTAAGGCTTTGACTGCTGTTTCAGGGTTTGGTTACTCTTCTATGATATATAATCCTGCTGGACTCGATGGATCAAAAATTAGTGTGTATATTATTGGGTTGAGAAATGGTTATTTTAACCAGAATTTGTTAGAGTTATTAAGAAATATTCCTACACAACAACCACTTGAATCCGAACAAGATTTCACTCTTAGGCTTACAGAGTTTTTTCTAGGTCAAGTAGGTAAATCTTTTGGCGGAGGAATAGACTTATCCGCTTTAAGTTTTGTGATACCTATAGATGTTTTTACTTTATCTTTTGGTATAAGTGGCGGACTTAGCGTTTTAGGGGGTATAAATAATCCTTTATCCTCGGCAGGTTTAGCTGACTTACTTTTTGTTGGTTCAGTTACACCGTATATTGGGGGCTCTTATTCCTTTAAGTATATAAAAACTGGTGATGAAAATGTTGATAAATACCTTTCGCCATTGAAAGTTGGTCTAGCATTTAAATTTCCTATCGTTGGAGCGATAAGTAGAAATATTCAGATTTCAGATATAGTTAGTGGTGGAATAACGAACCTCGTTAATGTTGATGAGCTTCTAAGAAGTATTAACACTACGTTGTTTAGACCGGACATTGGGGTTATCTATACGGTGAAAACTTTTGAAGATAATTCCAAAATAGATGTTGGGTTATCGATTAGAGATATAGGTGGAATAAATCTTGGTGGAACTCTTTTGCCTACGAGAGTTTCTATAGGCGGTGCTTACATATTCAGCCTATCTGAGATACTTTACTTGCCTAATATGCTTAAGAAAAACTTTGTTTCTTTGGATTTTCAAGATCTATTCTTTGGATACCAAGATAAAGACTTCTTTAGGCGAATACACATAGGTATTGGTTCTGAACTGTTTAACTTGGGGGATATCGTTGCTATGAATCTTAGATTAGGTGTTAATGGAGGATATCCAGCTTTTGGTTTAGGTTTGAAATTAGCTATAATAACATTTGATTACGCTTTATACGGTGAGGAATTGGGTATATATGCGGGTCAAGATGTGGATATAAGAAATTCTTTTGCTCTTTCGATAAGTTGGTAATCTTGTTGATTGAGGAGGATCTTTATAGGTCTTCCTCTTTTTAGATCATATAAAAGAATATTTCATTGTCTATCACTTTGAATAGTTTTAGGCCTTTAAACCTCCAAACATAAGATATTACTATTGTTCCGTAGGGAAGTTCTTTATAGAATTTATACTCTAATTCTCTATTTGTTTCTTCTGTTAGGAAACAAAAAATCACTGTAGCACCTCTTAAATCTGAGGAGAAAAAATTACCAAATCTTATTTCTATTCTGTCTTCTAATTTGTGTAGTTTTACTCTTATTTTTGATATAAGATATCTAATTGGGTCGATTTCTATACCTATGCACCTACATCTATATCTTTTCGCTGTTTCTATCAAAAACCTTCCGTCTCCACATCCCAAGTCGTAAACTATATCAATTTCTTTTATGTCTAAATTGTCTAGGATTTTTTCTATAACTTTTTTAGGTGTTGGATCCCAGGCTGCCCCTGTTACCCATGTCCATATCACAGAAACAATGCCTAATGTAGGAATTATAGATAGATACCACAATCCTTCTATTGTAAGATATAGCGATATAAGACCTAAAAATATAGATATCGAAAGCCACCACATAATTTAAAAGACTATTTCTCCCACTTTCTTCATGTCTATAACCTTGAACAAATCTACGGTTTTACCTTCTAGAGTTGTAGAGAATTTTGATACGTATATACGATATCCTATCACTACTTTTGCTGATTTGCTTATTATCGCTATGTCTACTCTTCTAGAGTTAAAACCATAGTCAACTCTTTCTTCGGGACTCATGTTGTTTATCCTAATTACGCCGAATGTTATGAACTCATAGTCATTAGGTATGGATGAAGATAAAGTATCTAAAAACTCATAACTAATATTTTCTCCTACGAATATTTTTGTAAAGATTTTCCCGCCCGCAATATCGAATAACTTTTCTGTGTTTCTTTGCTTTACGAATCTAAAGAAATCTATTACCACAGACTCAATGGTTTTCTCTTCAAGATAGTTGATCACAACGTTAACTACTACTATCGTTGTTACGACTAATATTACTAACACTATTAATAGTGTGAATAGTGTAGTAGATTTCTTCATATAAAATTCTAGTATGAATAAATTATGCATAGTTATTCAAAATACTGTAAAATTCCCCCAAGAATTTCTATTTAACAAAAGTTTTTCCTCTTAAAAGGAACAAGTAGGGGGGGTGCTTAAAGCACTGTGCCTAAAGCACTTGTGTCTAAGACACTTTCCTAAAATAGGGGGACGAAGTTCCCTGCAATTAAGGAAAGAGGCTTAGCCTCTAAAAAATGGGGGTAATTTTAGGGGGTGGAACCCTCTAGAATCAAACTAAGGGGTGGGGAGGGTTGGAATTACCCTAGATGGATGCTAAGAAAAATTAGTAGAAATTCCTGAAAGTTTCCCAAAACTTTAATAATACTGAGAAATTCTCATTTAGGATAATTCTTACCTACCTTAAGTTAACCGTAGGGAACTACTCCTAAGGATATTACCATTTTCAAATAGAGGTAGTTAAACCCTTTAGCTTAAGAGCATATGGTATAAATGAGTTTTTATCTTGTCTCGAAGGAGTAATTCCTGTGTTGTTATGTTTTTTTTTTTTTTTTTTTTTTTTTTTTTTTTTTTTTTTTTTTATTTTTTTTTTTTTTTTTTTTATTTTTTTTTTTTTATTTTTTTTTTTTTTTTTTTTTTTACACTTTTTTTCAGTCTAAAGAGTTAACATGTTACTCAGAAGATTATTGAAAGTAGTAAATTGCATATTTATAATATCTATTGTAGTTTGATAGTAATTGGGGTGAAATAGAAAATGGTCGAGGTTCCTTACAAGTTTGAAGTAGTTGGTAAGAAGAATAACCATACTCTTTTTGTTAGGTATGGTGGTGATACCTTAGAGATTAGGCAGATAATTGTAGTATCAGAGTCGCATCCTGTCTTTAACACTGAAGGTATGAATTATGTTGAGGTAAGGAGTGATGTGTCTAGGCTAAGAGAGTATGCTATGTTTCTTGTCAAGGATGCTCCAGAGCTTTATAAAGAAGCTAATCTTCTCGAACAGCAAATATCTGAACTTATAAAGAACGCTATAAGACATGGTAATAAGAATAATCCTTCTAAAAAAGTGAGAATTTGGTATTCCTTCGAGGGAAAATCTAAGGTAATAGTAGAGGACGAAGGAGAGGGATTTAAAGATGTAAATGATTGGAATGTTTTCAACATAGCAAGAACCATAGCTATCTATAGCCAGGATTTCGAAAATATAATGAGATTTATCTCGTGGAGAGGTAGAAATGAAAACGAAATGGATGGTGGTAATGCGTTGTTTGCAGCGATAGAGTTCTGGAATGGTGGAATTTATTACACTGAGAAAGGTAATAAAGTTTGTGCTATAAAATATTACCCTGATAGCCCAGAATTCGAGAAGTATAAGTAAATATGTACATTCCTGTTTCTATCTTCTGGGTTCACGTAATTGCTATTATTGTTTTTTTTATTCTGGGCAAGAAGATTTCAGGTGATGTAGAACCCATACTGACTGATAATGTTATATCAGAGATTTATGATTTAAGAACACCGGTTTTTCTTCTTGCTATTGGGGGGAGCATTTTGGTTGCTTCCTTGCTAGGGCTTGGGGAATTGTTCATTCCTTCTTTGGAAATTTGTTCTGATTTGCTAGCTAACGTTAACCTTTACATTTCCTTGTTTTACTTTCTTATGCATGCTTTTGCTTTTTATTCTCTACCGATAATTTTCAAGTTTTTGAGAGAGAATTATAAGTATAAGGCTTTTGTCTTTGGGGTGGCAAGTTTGTCCAGTTTCTTTGCTTTACACTTTTTTTTCTTTTTCACACTATCTGTCATAGCTATACTCAGAAGTTAGATATTTACTCGAGTTGTACATTTTAGGTAATTTTATAATTTAGAGTGACACCCATTTAAAAAGTATTCTAGACACTTGCTTGCTTTTTAGCGTAATATTTATGGCAACTCCCACCCACCCATCCCTAAGAGATTCTATAGGGGGCTTCGCCCCCTAGTAATACCCCCATTTTTTAAGAAAAGCGCCCTAGGCGCCCCCTAAGATTACCCCATTATTATTCCGAGGCTTTCACTCCCTAGTAATAACTCATTTCCTAATTGGTTTTTTCCTATTGGTTTCTTCCTATTTCCTTAGTATAGATGGTTTCGCTCCTAAGAATGCCCTAGCTTTTGAGTGGATGCTTTAGATCGATGCTAAGAAAAATTCTTAGGTAGAAATTCCTGTGGCGATCTCTTTTGAGTTTGAAACTTCGGGATAATCATCTTAAAAATAGTCCAAGAACATGAGAGAAAACATGAAAGAAAATAAAAAAACCAAGAGAACTCTTAGAGAGGTAATTCTGGAGAATCTGAGGATAATAGGCGAAGCTTATGTCATAGCTTTTGTTATAAGGCTTCTTTTTATAGAGGCTTTTGCTATTCCATCAGGATCTATGATACCGACTCTACTCATAGGTGATAGGATCATAGTTTTTAAGCCTACTTACGGTATAAATTTCCCTATAATTGATGTTAAAACACCTGGTTTTACTGCTCCACAAAGGGATGATATAATTGTGTTTAAGAACCCTACCTATAGAAGTCCTGGAAAGGTTAGAGAGCTTGTGACATTACTAACTTTCTCTGTAATAAATATCGATAATGAACCAAAGTTCTTTGTCAAGAGAGTTGTCGGTGTTCCTGGTGATACAGTCGAACTGAAAAATAATAGAGTTTACATAAATGGAAAAGAATTAGAATATCAATTTGTTGAATCTACTCCTTTCTATAGTCTTTACAAGGAAGGAGGGAAAATAATAAGATTGAAGCAACCATATCTAGTCCCAGAAGCTATAAAAACAACATTTTCGTTATCTAATCTAGTTTTGCTTTACGATCCACACACGAGAGAAGAACTTGTTAGACTGGGTTTTCCTGAATATGCTTTACCAAATATGGAATTTTTTAAGGATGATTTGAATAAAGTAACCAATTCTCTTATTTCTAACAGAATACCGGAAGGTTACTATTTTGTTATGGGTGATAATAGGGATGAAAGTAATGATAGTAGATATTGGGGGCTTGTACCTGAAAGTGTGTTAATAGGTAAAGCAATATTCAGATTTTGGCCTCCAAATAGAATTAGTATTTTCTGATAAACATCAGAATTTTTATGATTTCTATAAGAAGTGTTTTAGTGAATACCACTGGTACCTTTATTTCAAGAGTTTTAGGGTTATTTAAGAATATAGTTGTAAATTTCTACTTTGGTCTTGTAGATGTATTTTGGGCATCTTTCCAGATAATTAATGTTTTAAGAAATCTAGTAGGAGAGGGTGCTATAAATAATGTCTTTATACCGATATATAACAAAGTCAAAATCGAGAAACCTGAATTTTTGAAAACTTTTGTGCTAAAAAACATGTTTATTATTTTTTTAGTTTCAAATTTTTTATCTATTCTCCTGATAATTTTTTCATACCAGTTGTCAGTGGTATTTTTCCCAGGTTTTGCTGATGAATGGATTTCTATTTCTTCCATATCTATTTCGATAATGGCTTTCTCTGTCACTTTTATATCACTTCAATCTTTTTTGGCGATTGTCAAGATAGGTGAGGGCGAATATTTTTCTTTTGCTTATTCACCTGTTATTTTCAACATTGTTTTTATCGCTATTCTTGCTCTTTTTCAAGAAAAAGGATATTACATTTTACCTTGGGCTGTTCTTGTAGGTTCTTTTTCTATGTTAGTTTTTCAGATTTTATGGTCTGTGAGAAGTGTCAAGGATTTCTTGGCAGTTAAGGTTTCTATAAGAGAATTGTTTAAAATGGACTCTTATACAAGACAACTTATGATTAGTTACTTTTCAGTATTTGGAATATATTTGATTTCTCAAATTAACTCACTCGTATCTAGGTTTTTTGGTTCTTTTTACGAGGGGTTTATAACTGCTATGACTAATGCATTTCTAGTTATTCAAGTACCCATTGGGATGTTCGGGGTTGCAATATCTTTAGTTGGATTAGGGCACCTGTCAAAATATTTTTCTGAAAATGACCTCATCGGTTTTAGAGCTACTTCTAAACAAGCATTGGAGTTTTTTAATTTTATAATTCTGCCTATTTCTATTTTTTTTATGGTTTTTAGTTTTGAACTAACAAGGTTTGTTTTCAGGGATATACCTGGGATTTTGATGGGTAGTCCGGGCAAATACGATTTAGAAGCTCTAAATCTTACTCATGAGGCTTTTTGGGTTTATTCTTTTTGCATTTACTTTCAGGGTTTTTTGCTTATACTTACTAGAGTATCTTATGCCAGAGGTAATGTAAAAATCCCAATTGTGAACAGTTTAACAGTTTTAATTGGAAATGTGGTTTTTAATGTTATCTTTTTTGTATTTTTTAGATGGTATCAAGGAATAGTTTGGGCATACTTTATTTCACTCACTTTTGCTTCTTTACACATATTTTTGATTGAGAAAAATTATATAGCTGATAAATTAAAAGTGTTTGTTGAGTTTTTGAAAATCTCTGGTATTTCATTTCTGGTAGCGGTATCGATAAAAATTATTTTTTCTCTATTCAATTTTGGTGATGGTTATTGGGAATCTTTCTTAGCGACAACAGTAAAAGGAGTGTTGTTTTTAGTTATTTTTATATTTCTTTCAGCTGTCGCTAAGGTAGACGTGTTTTGGTATCTTTGGAGAAAATTTTTGAAGAATTTTTCTTGAATTTTTTAGTGTTTTATTAAATAGCTTTCCGTGGCACTACAAAGACCACGTTCTACAACATGTGTTTTTTTACTTCCATGGAATACCTGTTTGACGTGCCCACATTGTTAAAAATTTTTTTTAATTTTTTCCAAGGAAAGTAGTTTTTTGAAATTCTAGATGGCGTGTATTAAAAATTTATACCAAAGACTTCTTATGTTGGTAAATTTTAGGACAAGTTCAGAGGTTTCTATTTTACAAAAATTTTTTCTTTTAAAAGAGAGTTGTAGAGGGATTTCGTCCCTCTAAGAAAACAATTAGGGTGGGTGGGCGGGGATTGCTCACTTCAGCGGAGTCTAAAAATTCTAAAATAGAAATTGTCTGAGACAAGTTAGTAATAATATGTTTTTCACATCGATTTGAATGAAAAAGTTTTGAAAAAGGATTTTCATGCTGAATTTGGATATTTTCTTCAATGTTTTTTAAAGTAAATGGTGTGAGGCAGGTATTTGCAATTCTGGTATTATTCATATTTTTTTTGTTCAAAGTGAACAGTGATGTGATAATTTTGAAAAACGGCCAGACTTTTATTGGTAAAGTGGTATCACAGAAGGATAATAAAATAAAGTTTCAGGTGAAAGGTGGTAAGGTTTTGTACTTTAAGACCACCGATATAGCGGTAATAGAATTTTTTAAGGAAGAAGTTTTTGATATTTATATAGGTACTAATATCTATAAGGCTGTAAAGATAGATGAAACTGAAGATTATCTAACTGTTAAAACACTATTTGGTGAAACAAATATTTTAAAAACATCGCTTGCTAGTCAAGCTCCTGGACTAGATGAATATATGCAAGACAAAACAAATGTTATGCAAACTAATATCTCCTTATCCGTAACTAATGAAGGCGTATCTGCTCTTATTACACAAGTAGAAATGGCTAAAGTGAAAAAGCTCAGATTTCCAACTTTTCTTACGATAGGGGTTTCTGCTAATTACATGGATAAGTTTCGTATTCTAGGGAACATAGGTAGTATATTTTCTTTATCAGAAAGTGTAAAAGTTCAATCCGAAATTGGTATAACTTCTCAGTTTGTTAGTATTGAGTTTTCCTTTTTGTATTCACTGAGTTTGATAGACTTAGGATTGGGTGTTAAGGGAGGGATATACAGTGATAGCATACGAAATGGTGTGTTTTTATGTTTAAACAAGGACTTTTATTCGTTTTTACTGAGTTTTGAGGTTGGATATATTTCTAATGTATTCGGAGAAATTTCAGTAAGCTATAAGCTCAGTTACTAAGTGTTAAGTGTGTAAATTTAACTCTAAGTGATTTTGTTGAGAAAAAGGATTGAATATGCTTTTAAATTATTCTTGCTCCTTGATTATCGACTCTTAGTATTTGTATATCATAGCTGTTAACTGGGACGTTGGATAGATATTTTCTAACTCTGTTTAGAAATGAAGGTATATTTTGGGTTTTTGTGAGAAGAGCCATAGTTGGCCCACTACCAGAAACAAATGTGCCTATTAATTCTTCATCTTTGTAATCGAGTAATTTTGCGAAATGTCCATATAGATGTTTTCTATATTTTTGGTGTATTTCATCTCTTAACCCAAGTGATATCAATTCGGAATCATTTCTTACTATACCTAGAATGAGAAGGGGGCTACTTCTTATGTTAGCTACTACTTCCTTAATTTTGTAGCATTTTGGTAAAGAACTTCGTGCGTATTTTGTTGAAACTTCGATATTTGGAATAACAAATATTAGTTTTATATCTTCTGGGAAGTCTATCTTGATATATCTTTTTTTTGAGTCTATACCTGAGATCGTAAATCCGCCCATGATACATGGGGTTACATTGTCAGGGTGTCCTTCTATTTCTTCTGCCAAGGGTAGTATTAATTTTTCTTTGGCTATGTATAAGTTTTCGTATTCTTTAGGTAGTAAGTTATTCTCTTTTGTGTAGATATAACCTAGCATAAGCCCGCACGTTATCGCACTAGCACTACTACCTAAGCCTTTTCCAATAGGTATGTGGTTTTTTATCCATATGTGGAAATCTTTTGGCTGGGGGACTTTTAGTTCCTCGAGAATCCGAATGAAAGATTTGTATACTATATTTTCTACACCTATCTCTTCTTTTTTGTCTGGACCTTCATAGATGAGTATACCATTAGATAATTTGCCTTTTCTTAGTTCTGCGTAACAATATAAGCTCAAAGCAATACCAAATGTATCAAATCCGCTACCTAGGTTTGCTGAACTAGCTGGAACCATTATTTTACAACACGACATAAAACCTCGGGTATGAATATAAGCAACCTAAGTTTACCTTAATAGAATCACTTTTTTCAAGTCTATGTCCAGGGATTTCTATTTAACAAAAATTTTTCTTTCTAAACAATTAGGGTGTGCCTAGGGCACTTTTCTAAAAAAATGGGGGTATTCATAGGGGGCGAAGCCCCCTATGAAATCTCTTAGTGATGGGTGGGTGGAAAGTTGTCCTAAATAGGATGTTAAAATAGAGAAAATGATTACCCTATTTGAAAAATGGGTACTCTTAGGGGGTGTAATCCCCTGTATGTACCTTAAGGGTGGGTGTCTAAGACACTTGTGCCTAAGGCACTTTCCTTAAATAATGGGGGTAATCTTAGGGGGTGGAACCCCCTAGAATCAAACTAAGGGGTGGGGGGGAATTGCCCTAGATGGATGCTAAGAAAAATTCTTAAATAGAAATTCCTGGGAACAGATTCATCTAAAGTTGACAACTGGAAATTTTTTTTATATAATTAACTCTGCCTTTAGGAAATTGCTCTAGAATTTTGTTTTTGGATTTGTAAACTGAATCAGAGCTAGAGAATGGAATTTTTATGAAGTTGAAAGTATGGTTTCAGGATACATAAAATTACGCGTGCTCTGATGTTAACTAGTTATAGTATTACTGAATTGCTCTAAAAATAGGTAGTTATTTATCTACCGGCGGGTCTAATGTGTGAAAATTTTTGAGTTTATAAACTCTCTATAATGGAGGGTTTGATCCTGGCCCAGAGTGAACGCTGGCGGCGTGTCTTAGGCATGCAAGTCGAGCGGTCTACTTACTGGGTTTTCTCAGTGAGTAGATAGCGGCGAACGGGTGAGTAATACATGGGTAACATGTCTCTAGGTATAGGATAGCTTCGGGAAACCGGAGGTAATCCTATATAATATCCTTGATCTGCGGATCGAGGATTAAAGGCCTTTGGTCGCCTAGAGGTTGGCCCATGGCCTATCAGCTAGTTGGTAGGGTAACGGCCTACCAAGGCTATGACGGGTAGCCGGTCTGAGAGGATGGTCGGCCACACGGGCACTGAGACACGGGCCCGACTCCTACGGGAGGCAGCAGCTAAGAATCTTGGGCAATGGGGGAAACCCTGACCCAGCGACGCCGCGTGGGGGATGAAGCCCTGAGGGGTGTAAACCCCTTTTGTAGGGGACGATGATGACGGTACCCTACGAATAAGCCCCGGCTAATCACGTGCCAGCAGCCGCGGTGAGACGTGAGGGGCGAGCGTTACTCGGAATCACTGGGTGTAAAGGACACGCAGGTGGTCATGTGTGTGAGATGTCAAATCCCGGGGCTTAACTCCGGAAAGGCATCTCAAACTGCATGACTAGGATCCAGAAGAGGGAGGTAGAATGCCCGGTGTAGGGGTAAAATCCGTAGATATCGGGTAGAATGCCGAAGGCGAAGGCAGCCTCCTAGTCTGGTATCGACACTCAGGTGTGAAAGCTGGGGGAGCAAACAGGATTAGATACCCTGGTAGTCCCAGCCGTAAACGATGCGGACTTGATATCGGTCTGAGTTTTCTCAGATCGGTGTCGAAGCTAACGCGTTAAGTCCGCCACCTGGGGATTACGGCCGCAAGGTTAAAACTCAAAGGAATTGGCGGGGGCCCGCACAAGCGGTGGAGCATGTGGTTTAATTCGATGCTAACCGAAGAACCTTACCAGGGCTTGACATGTACCGGAAGCCTACTAGAAATAGTAGGCGCTCCTTCGGGAGCTGGTACACAGGTGCTGCATGGCTGTCGTCAGCTCGTGCCGTGAGGTGTAGGGTTAAGTCCCTGAACGAGCGCAACCCCCATCCCTAGTTGCCAGCGGGTAATGCCGGGAACTTTAGGGAAACTGCCAGCGATAAGCTGGAGGAAGGAGGGGATGACGTCAAGTCAGTATAGCCTTTATGCCCTGGGCTACACACATGCTACAATGGATGGTACAATGGGTTTTGCGACCTCGCGAGAGGAAGCTAATCCCCTAAAACCATCCCCAGTGCAGATTGCAGTCTGCAACTCGACTGCATGAAGCCGGAATCGCTAGTAATCGCAGGTCAGCCATACTGCGGTGAATACGTTCTCGGGCCTTGCACACACCGCCCGTCACACCAACCGAGTCGGCTCAGTTCGAAGACTCCTTCGGGGGTTGAGAATTGGGCTGGCGAGGAGGGTGAAGTCGTAACAAGGTAGCCGTACGGGAACGTGCGGCTGGATCACCTCCTTAGGGTGATCTTTTGAAACCCGTCCGGTAGATAAATATCTTCCTGTTTTCATTTTTATTGGGGGCCTATAGCTCAGGTGGTTAGAGCGCACCCCTGATAAGGGTGAGGTCAGTGGTTCGAATCCACTTGGGCCCACATAGACTTGGGGGTGTAGCTCAGAGGGAGAGCGTCTCGCTTGCACCGAGAAGGTCAGGGGTTCAATTCCCCTCACCTCCACTGAGCTATAAGGCTTTTGATTTTTTGCTCTAGAAATAATACGACGAAGGTAGCCATGCACTTTAGAGGTGGAAAGTGGATGCCTTGGCACCAGCAGGCGATGAAGGGCGTGATAAGCTGCGATAAGCCTGGGGGAGGCGCAAATAGCCATTGATCCCAGGATGCCCGAATGGGGAAACCTACACGGATTAATAAGTCCGTGTATCTCACACTTATGTGTGAGAGGCGAACCTGGGGAAGTGAAACATCTCAGTACCCAGAGGAAAAGAAATCAACCGAGATTCCCTGAGTAGTGGTGAGCGAAAGGGGAAGAGCCTAAACCAATCTAAGTTTCTTAGATTGGGGTTGTGGGATAGAGTCGGGGTTTTACCCGGGAAGTTACAAAACTTCTATCTAGCCGAACCAGTTGGAAAGCTGGACCATAGAAGGTGATAGTCCTGTAGGCGAAAGGTAGAAGTCTTCCTGGACTCTACTCCCGAGTACCGTGGACTACGTGGAGGTCTGCGGGAATCAGGGGGGACCACCCTCCAAGGCTAAATACTCGCTGGTGACCGATAGTGAACTAGTACCGTGAGGGAAAGGTGAAAAGAACCCCGGATAGGGGAGTGAAATAGAACCTGAAACTTTCCACCTACAATCCGTCAGAGGGGAGTAATCCCTGATGGCGTGCCTATTGAAGAATGAGCTGGCGAGTTACCGTCTACTGCGAGGTTAAGCTGTTTTAGCAGCGAAGCCGTAGCGAAAGCGAGTCCGAATAGGGCGTTAGTAGTAGGCGGTAGACCCGAAGCCGGTCGAGCTAACCATGGCCAGGATGAACCTGGGTGAAAACCTGGGGGAGGTCCGAACCGGTGGATGTTGCAAAATCCTCGGATGAGCTGTGGTTAGGAGTGAAAGGCTAAACAAGGCCGGTGATAGCTGGTTCTCCCCGAAACACATCTAGGTGTGGGCTCCAGAAGTAGCACAAGGAGGTAGAGCACTGGATAGGTAAGGAGGCCAAAAGCTTCCAAGCCTAACCAAACTCCGAATGCCTTGTGTGTAATCTGGGGACTCAGTCTGTAGGGGTAAGCTCTATGGACGAGAGGGCAAGAACCCAGACTATCGGCTAAGGTCTCTAAAGGACACTAAGTGTGAAAGGATGTGGGATCTCTAAGACAGCCAGGATGTTGGCTTAGAAGCAGCCATCATTTAAAGAGTGCGTAATAGCTCACTGGCCGAGAGATCTTGCGCCGAAGATGTGGGGAGGCTAAGTGTCCTACCGAAGCCATAGACTCTAGCTTTGAGCTAGAGTGGTAGGGGAGCGTTCTAATACCTGTGAAGCTATGCTGTAAAGCATAGTGGAGGTACTAGAAGCGAGAATGCCAGCCTGAGTAGCACTAAGAGAGGTGAAAATCCTCTCCGCCGGATGCCTAAGGGTTCCCAGGCAACGATGATCGACCTGGGGTTAGTCGGTACCCTAAGGTGAGGCCGAAAGGCGTAGCTGATGGGAATCAGGTTAATATTCCTGGACCAGCCGATGTATCTTAAGCGATGGAGTGACGCAGGTGTGCAGAGAGAGCGTTCTAATGGTATGGACGTTCAAGGATGGAGGCTGAAAGTGAGGTAAATCCTTGCTTTCTTAAAGGCTGAAATCCGAGTACGAGAGTGTCCTTCGGGATGCTCAAGTCTCTCGCGCATAAACTGCCAAGAAATAACTCCTAAGCGGTATACATCGGCTGACCGTACCGTAAACCGACACTGGTAGGCTAGGAGAATATCCACAGGCGATCGAGTGAGCCCTCGCCAAGGAACTCGGCAAGTTCGCCCCGTAACTTTGGGAGAAGGGGTGCCTACGAGTAACAAGCCTATTTTTTGATAGGCTTGTGAAAGAGGTCGCAGTTAAGAGGCTCAAGCGACTGTTTAACAAAAACACAGGCCTCTGCTAACTCGTAAGAGGAAGTATAGGGGCTGACGCCTGCCCAGTACCGGAAGGTTATGGGGAGGGGTTAGTGGGTTTACCTGCGAAGCCCCAAACTTAAGCCCCGGTAAACGGCGGCCGTAACTATAACGGTCCTAAGGTAGCGAAATTCCTTGTCGGGTAAGTTCCGACCCGCATGAATGGCGTAACGATCTGGGCGCTGTCTCGGCGAGGGGCTCGGCGAACTTGAGATACCGGTGAAGACGCCGGTTACCCGCAGCTAGACGGAAAGACCCCGTGCACCTTTACTACAGCTTGGCAGTGAGTTTTGGTGGTGTATGTGTAGGATAGGTGGGAGGCTGAGAAGTGAGGGCGCCAGCTCTCATGGAGCCGTCGTTGAAATACCACCCTTACATTACTGGGGCTCTAACCTATCACCGTTAACCGGTGAGGGGACACTGTCTGGTGGGTAGTTTGACTGGGGCGGTCGCCTCCTAAAGGGTAACGGAGGCGTCCAAAGGTCTCCTCAGGCTGGACGGAAACCAGCTGTTGAGTGCAAAGGCATAAGGAGGCTTGACTGTGAGGCTGACGAGCCGAGCAGGTACGAAAGTAGGGCTTAGTGATCCGGTGGCACTGAGTGGAAGGGCCATCGCTCAACGGATAAAAGGTACGCCGGGGATAACAGGCTTATCGGGTCCAAGAGTTCACATCGACGACCCGGTTTGGCACCTCGATGTCGACTCATCGCATCCTGGAGCTGAAGCAGGTTCCAAGGGTTGGGCTGTTCGCCCATTAAAGCGGTACGAGAGTTGGGTTCAGAACGTCGTGAGACAGTTCGGTCCCTATCTGCTGTGGGCGTAGGAGACTTGAGGGGAGCTGTCCCCAGTACGAGAGGACCGGGATGGACAGACCTCTGGTGTTCCGGTTGTCATGCCAGTGGCAATGCCGGGTAGCTATGTCTGGATGGGATAAACGCTGAAGGCATCTAAGCGTGAAGCCCACCCCAAGATAAGGTCTCCCAGGGAGCAATCCCTCTAAAGGTCTGTGGTAGACTACCACGTTGATAGGCTGGAGGTGTAAGTGCAAGTAATGCATTTAGCTGACCAGTACTAATAGACCGTGCGACTTGACCCTCTTCTTCCCTCCTGTTGTCAAAAGAACACTAAAAGCGTTATTATAGAAAAAATCTTGGCTGTTAGTAGAATTTCCGGCGGCGATACCGGAGGGGAAACACCCGTTCCCATTCCGAACACGGAAGTTAAGCCCTCCAGGGCCGATGATACTATGACCGGGAGGTCATGGGAAAGTAGGTCGCTGCCGGACTAAAAAAATCTCAACAAAATCAGATTAAACCTTCATAGATTTTTTGCTTCCACAATATGTTTGGTTTTTAACCCAAATAATGCAGACATTTCAAATACTACATCTGCCAAATTTTTTATGAATAATATGGCTAAGGGTAATCAAAAAATAAATTTTTTTGCAACATCTGCTTTATCTGAAATGCTTTTTTTTGATTTAACTTTTATAATATAGCTTGCAGTTAATAAAAATGCATTATTTAAAATCGAAAGATTCAGTCAAAAGGATTTTTGCCAGCAAATTTAAAATATTCATATGAAAAAAATATTGAGTAGAGACGAATTGAAAACTATTATTGATGACCTCAAGGCTAAGCATAAAAAGATTGTTTTTACAAATGGTTGTTTTGACATAATACATGTGGGACATATAAGGTATCTAAAAAAGGCAAAAACTCTTGGAGATGTATTGGTTGTTGGACTAAATTCAGATAGGTCTGTAGCTTCCATAAAGCCTAACAGGCCGATCATTAATCAGGAGCAGAGGGCAGAAGTCCTGTCATCGCTCGAGATGGTTGATTATGTAACCTTATTCGATGAAGATACGCCTTATGAATTAATCAAGTTAATAAAGCCGGATGTCCTTGTCAAAGGTGGGGATTGGAAAAAGGAAGATATTGTTGGTTCTGATATTGTTAAGGAAACTTATAGTTTACCGTATGTTCAAGGTATATCAACTTCCGAGATTATTAATAAGATAAAAAAAGTGATTAAAATGTCTCCCTAACGGAAATTGAGCTTTTATGTGCATCTAATCCTTCTGCTTCAGCGATTATTTTTACATCTCTGGCAAGGCTTTTAAAACCTTCTTGAGTAAAATTCACAAAACTTGAACGTTTTATGAAATCATATACCCCGAGCGGAGAAGAGAATCTTGCTGTCCCACATGTGGGAAGTGTATGATTGGGTCCAGCAGAGTAATCACCTAATGCTTCTGGCGACCACTCACCTATGAATATTGCACCAGCATTTTTTATGTAAGGAACAAGGTTTAAAGGTTTTTTTGTTATTATTTCAAGATGTTCTGGTGCAATGAGATTAGAGAGTTCTAACGCATCTTCAATATTATTTGTTAGTATAATTGCGCCATACCTATCAATAGACTTTTCAATTATATGCCTTCTTTTTAGTTTGGTTATCTGTCTCGATATTTCTTTTTTTACAGCTTCTGCCAATATTTTAGAATTTGTAATTAATATGGAGGATGCTAATTCGTCATGTTCAGCCTGACTCAGTAGATCAGCAGCAACAACAACGGGCTTTGCGGTTTCGTCTGCGATAATCAGTATTTCGCTCGGGCCTGCTATCATGTCAATATCAACTTCTCCAAATACCAATTTTTTTGCTGTAGCAACATAAATATTACCAGGACCAACTATTTTATCGACCTTTTTTATTGTTTTAGTTCCATAAGCCATTGCTCCAATAGCTTGAGCGCCACCTATCCGATAAACCTCCGAAACACCGAGGAGTTTTATTGCAGCCATAACATAAGGATTTATTTCTCCCTTTGGTGAAGGAACACAGATTGCTATCTCTTTTACCCCCGCGACCTGAGCAGGAATAGTGTTCATTAATACCGTTGAGGGATATGATGCCTTACCACCCGGAATATATATGCCGACACGTTCAAGAGGTCTTATGAGTTGCCCAAGTGTTGAATTGTTTTCTGTAAATGTCCAAGAATCTTCTTTTTGCATTTCGTGAAATGATCTTATTCTATTTGCAGACTTCTTAAGAGCTATTACAACTTTTTTATCAGCCATATCTGCATATTTTAAAATCTCATTATTGCTTATGGTTAAGCTTTGAAGTTTTACTGAATCAAACATTTTTGTATATTTTTTGACTGCTTTATCGCCATTTATCTTTACGTCATCGAGAATAGTTTTAACCCTTTTTTCGATTTCGTAATTAATGCCGGAGGATCGTTCTTTAAGAATCTTGAAAAATTTTAAAATGTCTTTCTTTTTTTGGATTATCTTCATAAGTAATTTCAAAATGTAGTCAGAATGAAAATTCTACTCATAGAGAAAATTCCTTTTTAAGTATTTCTTCCTCTATATGTTCAACCAGTTGCTCTTTTTTTGAATTATATTTTCTATTCAAGGATAAAAGCCTCTCTGCATATTCTTCTGCCCTTCTGTAGCCGACTCTTCTAGCTTCTTCTATCAATGACCAGTCTCCTTCTTCGGTAAATAATTTAAAAGCATTTGATATCTCTGGAAATAAAACTTTTCTTAATCCCCCGAGAAATACGATATAAAAACCAAGGGAGCCTTCCTTACGGTTTTCTATAATATGTTTTAGCATGCCATATTCAGAGGTATCTGATAAAACATCTTTAATAGCACGAATAAATAATTCGGCTTTTCCATATGGAAGAGATGATAGCATAGATTTCCATTCCACTCCAATTTTTTCTTCTTCTATAGCTTCTCCTATTTCATGATATATAAATGTTTCTGCTTCACTTTCTGCTACAGACTTTATTTTTTTATATGTGTTTTCTGAGGGATGTTCTTGATGGTAAATATTATACTTCGAGAACGCAAACTTTAGAGCGAGGTTAGCGCTTTTTAATCTGAATTCCTCAAATCTTTCCCAGATTAGTTGAATTGTTGGATTAATCCTAATGATTATTTTGCAATCCTGTAACATGGCGGGGTATCCTGAAAGATCTCTCGCAAATTCCTCTCCTGCAATATAAACATCAAATTTCCCGATGCTTTTTTTAGAATAAAGTTCAGCAAGGAAAAAAGAGGGCTTCATTCTTAATCCGTATCCAGCGCCGTATATTAACCCATCCTTTTCTAACTCCTTGTTTATTTTTTCGATGTCAAAAGGATGATAAAGATTTTGACAGAGCGGTATATAATCTAATTCCTTATCTTCGAGATTTTTCCAGAGGTTTTCTCTATTTGATATCCATTCTCCTATATCCTTGTGATCGATTTTTTCCCACAAATTAATCTTATTTTCAAAGCGATATAATTCTCTAAGTTTTAATAATAAACTACAAATAGAATAATAACCCCAGTATTTTGCATCTGAGATATTACAATTTCTTTGAACATGTTCAACAACGGTTTTAATATCTATCATCTATCCTCCAGCTATATTTTAACAGAATAGTTAACCTAAATAATGCAAAAGTTGCAAAAAATTTATTGAGCTCGATGAATTTAATAAAATATTTTTTGTTGTTTTTATGCCGTACAAGAAACGCCTATTTTGGACGAGTTTGATTTTTAGGTTAAGGTCTTTTTATTCCCTGAAGGATGAATTGCTGAAAAAGAAGAGGTGATGATAATATTGTTAGATATGAGAAAGATAAAACTCGTAATAGAGTATGACGGCACGGCATATAACGGATGGCAGATTCAAAAAAAAGGAACCACTATACAAGGGGTTCTTGAAGATAAAATTTTTGAGTTAACTAAAGAGAAGGTCAGGGTAATAGGAGCTAGTAGAACAGACGCAGGCGTTCATGCATTTGAACAGGTAGCTGCATTTAGAACATCTTCGAGTCTTGAAATTGAGACAATAAAAAAGGCACTAAATGCCCTTCTTCCATATGACATAAGGATTATAGATATTTCAGAGGTTGAGGATTCTTTTCACCCGAGATATGATGCTATTAGAAAACGTTATTTTTATATAATTGCCAATCAACAAAAATTATCAGCGTTTTTGCATAAATATACATGGGTTGTGCCACAATTCCTTCATTTAAATTCAATGATAGAGGAGGCGGGGGTGCTTATTGGAAAGCATGATTTTACCGCATTTATGGGGGCAGGGAGTAGTATTAAAAATCCGGTTAGAGAAGTATTTTCAATAAATATCGAAAAGTTGACTCAAATTGATTTTATGACTGTAGCTATAAAAGGTAATTTTATAAAGATTTCAATAGAGGCATCAGGATTTCTCAGACATATGGTTAGGAATATCGTGGGAACACTGGTTGATCTGGGGAGAGGTAATTTACGAAGGGATAGTGTGAAAGAGATACTGAAGTCTTGTGATAGAAGATTTGCTGGACGAACCGCACCGCCTAATGGGCTTTTTTTAGAGAGAATTGTATATTAATTTCCTTGATTAAATAACCTGAGCCATTCGTTAAAAATTTTTAATTTTTCATCGCCGTATCGAGCAATATTTTTTCTAATAATCTCGATTGGTTTTTCTTTTAATAAAAATTCAGGATCTTTTGAAAAAAATTTATCTGCAAAGCAGATTATTTGTTCTTCAATAGTGAGTGGCACCATATCTCTTTTTGGAAGTGGCAGGCTCTTTTTTTCGATTTCCTCTTCCGTTATGCCAACTCCAATGTGCCTTTCACAAACAAGACCATGTCTAAGTAGGCCTTCTTTTTCTAATAATTCTCTTCCCAAATAGCCGTGGCAGATATAAGGTTTTTCTCCGTAACAACCAATTGAGGGTTCATTCGTAAGGAAAATTCCTATATCATGCAGCATTGCAGCTTCAGCAATAAAATTTAAGTCAGGATTAAGGTGTAACACCTTTGTTGCGATGTTTAGGGCTTTTTCGGTAACCATTCTGCTATGTTTTATTAGCAAATCAAAGGCGAGTGAATCAGTAGTATAATATTTTTCAATTATTTTTTGAGTATCCATATCAAAGAAGGGGATATAACATGGATAAACAAATTATTTTTAGATTACATCAGAGAGTATCCTGCTCAGTTCATCTATAGTATAAGGTTTTTTAATTATCGCCATAAATCCGAATTTTCTGTAATCCGTCATTATGGGGTCATTCGAATATCCACTTGATACAATGGCTTTAACCTCGGGGTCTATCTCATGGAGTTTGCTTATAGTCTCCTTCCCACCCAAGCCTCCCTGTATAGTCAAATCCATTATTACAGCATCAAAAGGTTTTCCAGATTCTTTCGCCTTTTTAAATAGTTTGATAGCTTCCTCCCCTTCAGTTGCAACCTCTACCTCATAACCGAGATTGCTTAGTATTCGACTTGTAAATTCTCTCAGAACCTCTTCATCATCCATCACCAGTATTCTTTTTTTTAGAGATGCTTTCATTCTTTAATTATATAATTATACCCAAAAAATGCAGACATTGCTCAAAAAGAAATTTGTTTTCGGTGTCCGTTATCCGTGTCCGTAAAAATTGTGTTTTTTAATAATAACTGATAACGAACATATACGGTACACTAAGGAATCTACAAAAATAGATTTTTAAAAATGGTTCTTCTCCAATTTAGTTGCTAAAAAGGATTCAAGGATTCAAGGGTTCAAGTGCTTATTCCCCTTTTGTTAATTTGTAGATATCTAAACGTAGTTGATAAGTCCTTTGTCAAAATTTTAAGTCTTTGTAATT
>FWWM01004719.1_pt1 | contig 31296 bp, 39 predicted proteins | sample 2228351 | NCBI WGS metagenome assembly FWWM01 (sample SAMEA103939774, study PRJEB20133) | metagenome | reverse complement strand
TGGCAAAACGGCTGAGATCTATCTCCCTCCCTCTGTGCAAATCGAGGAGGACAGGCCCCTCTATAGAGGCGTATATCCTGTCCTCAGCCTTCACGAGGCGCCAGCATGACCTCCCCTCTATCTTCTCCTCTGTTGGCAGTTTGTACACCCCCTCCCAAGCGCAGACGTAATCCTCGAGGAGGTCGTACACCTCTTTCCCCTTGCAAGCCTTTTTCCACTGAGATCGTACACGCCGTCTTCAGTGGCGATTAGTATCATATATCCTCCACAGAGGCTCTTTTCTTAATGAAAGTGCCGCTCTCCAGATCTAAAAAAGCTTGTCTTATCTCCTCCCAGGTGTTCATTACAATTGGCCCCCTCCACGCAATGGGCTCACCTATTGGTCTGCCGGAGAGTAATAGAAAGCGCGCAGGCCCGCGCACAGTGAGCACTCCGCCGTCTGTGGACATTATTACGAGGCTTTTATCCTCAATTCGCTTCTTTTGCACAACTGCCGGGCCTCCGAAGTTATATACCAGAGTCCTCCAGCCCTCCTCTACTTCAAAGGCGAATTCAACCCCCGCGGGCACCTCCACGTCCATATAAATCACGGGAATTGGCAACTCTTTAACAGGCCCCTCCACCACGCCGGTGCCGGGCTCTCTGAGCCTCCCCGATATAAGTCTCACAATGGCCCCCTCATCTGTCCTCAGCTTGGGCATAGAGCCGCTCTTTAAGTTTTTATAGAAGGGATCGGACATTTTTTTCGCCCTAGGCAAGTTTACCCACAGCTGAAAGCCCGAGACCTCCGGGTCTTGCCTATAAGGCCTAGGCATCTCTGAGTGGAAAATGCCAGAGCCCGCGTTCATCCACTGGAGATCCCCCGGGCCCAGCACCCCCCTATTCCCCTCTGAGTCCTCGTGGTGAACCTCGCCTTTCAGGAGGTAGGTTATTGTCTGAATCCCCCTGTGGGGATGCCAGGGAAATCCCGCCAAATACTCATGGGGATATCGGGAGCCGAAATGATCAAGTAGTAGAAATGGATCTGTCAGCTCAGCCAGCGTGGGATCGCCGAATACTCTGTACAGCCTCACCCCCGCCCCTTCCCTCGTCCACAACCCCTTCAGGAGTAGTTCGATCTCCACATTTAATTTTCGATATTTATTTAAAAATGTTTATATTTATATACACTGTTGACAGCGGTTTTGAGTTGGGGATGTGTATCTCATCTCTGCGGGAGTCATAGACCACAACAGCCACGTATCCCAAACTGGCAACTCCCCTCGCCTCTTCTATCGCCTCTTCTGAATAGGGCTTTATACTACAAGTGCAACGCGCCAGTTTAAACAAGGCCTTGTTTATCCGCATGACTGGCTGTGTAAATTAAGAGGCGCGCCGATCTGAGAATTGAAAAGGCTCTGAACGTCAAGTCGCCGGGAATTCTCACCTCGGCTGGGATATCCAGCAGATAAACACCTGGCTCCACCTCAGAGGCGTCTAAGCTGAAATTTTGAAATAAGAGGCGGTATTTAATCCGCCTGCCAGACGTCCTCATTTCTAAAAGCCCCGCGTCTCTCAACTGGGCGAGGATTTTGCGTACTGTCCTTTCGGGAATGTCTAAATCAGACACCATGTCTTTAACAGTGACGTAATCAAATCCGCATATTAAATGCCTCCAGGCCATATACATAAGCACCAGTTTACCACTGTGTGAAAGCTTATACACAAAAAAACAAAAATTGAAAAATATATATCTTTTACAATTAGCCGGCCTCCGAGGTGTCTGCCATGACGTAATGATAGTGATATCTGCAGTTAATTGCTTGTCTTACATTACGAATAGGCTTATTCGCATATCTCCCGGCCACTGTGTACTCCCGCTTCGTTAAAATAATGTAACGTCCATAAATTGTGGAGTTTCTAGAACGGATTTAAAGCAAGAACGCCCTTGTTAACAGCCCTCTCTTCCGTTTTTACAAAGTTCTATCACTGTAAGCGGTAGATTACAACTCTGGCGAGTCCTCCGCGGCTTTCTCTAATCACGCCGTAGTTAGCCCCCTTTGCGATTATCTCCATAGTCAGCGCCCAATCGAAATCGTCTGTTATAACCTCAATGCCCTGTCCAGGGGCTAGTTGTTTGAGTTTTTCCAATACTGTATAAACTGGGTGTTTTAGCCCAAGTTTGTGACAAGAGTCGTCTTTGGAAAACTGATAGGTGGCCACGATGTCCATGTGAAAAAACGTTTTTCCTCATATAAATTTTTATTGAAATACACTTTTAAATACGCGCCCTCAGGCGTTTATTGTAACTCTTACCGGCTTTAGCTCCTCAGCCACTTGCGGCACTTCCGGCGGCTTTGATATCAACTCTGGCGTCAGCCCCAACTCCAGCGCCAATTTTTTCGCCGTTTCTATACCCACGTCTCTCACCTCGGCAACTACGCCCAGTTCTTTCATTGAGATCATTGTGGACGCCGGCAAGCCGCATGGGTTAATCCTGGCGAATTCCCTCGGGTCAATAGTAACGTTAATGGCAACGCCGTGATAGGCGACGTTGTTCTCAACGGCAATTCCAATACTGGCTATTTTCCTATCCCCCACCCACACTCCCCTATGGCCCTGTTTTTTGCCGGCCAAAATGCCGTATGTCCCCAGGGTTTTAATAACGGCGTCTTCGATGGCGTCTATATAACGCTTAAGGGGCCATCTCAAAGCCACTATTGGGTACACAACGGCCTGTCCCGGGCCGTGGTATGTGGCGTCTCCCCCTCTCTCCACCACATATACTGGCACATCCCATTTAATCACGTTGTTTAACCTACCGTGTTTCCCCACCGTGACCACCGGCTCGTGTTCTGTGACTAGGGCTATATCGCCTGTAAGGCCTTGGGCCACGGCGCGGTGTAGAGATTTCATCAGCCGCCAAGCCTCGGCGTATTGAGTCCTCCCAATCCACAGGATTTTCATAACTTCGCTATATGCACCGGCTTGCCTAAAGCCGCCTCAGCAAGCTCGGCGAATAGCTCCGAGAGCGTTGGGTGGGGGTGTATTGTCAAAGCCAAGTCGTCCACAGTGGCGTAGAACTCCACCAGCGCTGAGGCCTCCCCCGCCAGCTCAGAAACGCCCCTCCCCACTATGTGAACGCCGAGAATTATACGTCTTTCTGCGTCGTATATTAATTTCGCAAAGCCCCCCTCTGACTCTGTGGCGACGGCCTTTCCCAACGCCGAGAAGCTCATCCTCACCGCCTTAGGCTTATAGCCTTTTGCCACTGCCTCCTCCTCCGTCATGCCCACGGACACCACCTCAGGGTCGCTGAAGATAACCGCCGGCACAGACCTGGGGCTGTATGCGGACTTCAAGCCGGCGATAGCCTCGGCAGCTACCTTGGCTTGTGCGTAGGCCTTGTGGGCAAAATACGGCGGGCCTGTCACGTCGCCGGCGGCGAAAACCCACGGGACGCTGGTCCTCATGCTCTCGTCCACTCTCACGGCGCCTCTGCCGTCCACCTCAAGCCCCATGGCACTGAAGGGGCCGGGCCTTGGGCGCCTCCCCACGGCCACTACCGCCAGCTCCGCCTCAATTTCCCGCTCGCCGCCGGGGGATGAGATCCTCAGCTTCACGGAGCCTCCCCCTTCCTCCCCCTTTACCACTCTGCTGGAGGTGTAAATCTTAACCCCTCTGCTGGATAATGCCCTCTCCATTTGCCGCGAAATCTCGGGGTCAAGCCCTGGGAGGATTCTCTCCATGGTCTCTACCACGTGTACCTCAGCGCCTATCATGGAGAAGAGGGAGGCGATTTCCACGCCGGATGCCCCGCCGCCAATTATGGCCACTGAGGCGGGGGGCTCCTCAAGGGAGAAAATCTCCCTTGTCCCTATTACCCGCCTCCCGAAGGGCAGCTCCCTCAGCCCCACGGGCTCGCTCCCCGTGGCGAGTATGAGGAAGTCGTACTGCAACCTCCGCCCGTCTATCTCCACAGTCTTGCCGGGCCCTGGCTTGGCGAAGCCGCGCACCACCTCCACCCCAGCCGCTGATAGTAAAAACTCTATGCCGCGCCTCAGCTTCTCCACCACTTTTTCCTTCCACTGAACTGCCTCTTTCCAACGGAATGAGACTGTGCCTGTAATCCACGGCGACGACGCGGCGCGTCTATACGCCTCGGCTGCGTGTAGTAAAGCCTTTGAGGGGATGCAGGCGTAGTTAGTGCACTCGCCCCCTAAGCGCTCAGCCTCTACCAGCGTTACGTCTAGGCCCAGCTGTCTGGCTCTTATCGCGGCCACGTATCCCGCGGGGCCTCCCCCAACTACTACCACCTTCATAACAACAAAAGCCAGGGGTTTTCCAAAAGCTCTTTAACTCTGTTCATAAAACGCGCCACATACGCGCCGTCTACAACTCTGTGGTCAAAACTCACGGCGAGAAGGGCTATGTCCCTTATCTCAATTCTATCGCCCACGGCCCACGGCTTTTTCCTGGCCTGTCCCACCGCCAGTATCCCCGCCTCTGGGTAGTTCAAAATGGAGAGGCCGCCTAGTCCTCCCACGGCGCCGATGTTGCTAATAGTAAAGGTGGATCCCCTCACATCTTGAAGCTCCAGCTTCCCCTCCCTGGCCTTCTGTGCCAGCTCGTTTATCTCCTTCGCCATTTCCAACACCCCCTTTTTATCCGCGTTTTTGACCACCACTACCACCAGCCCCTGCTCTGTGTCAACTCCTATTCCCAAATTCACCTCTTTTTTCACCACAATGGCGTTTTTCTCCTCGTCGTATTCAGAGTTTAACATGGGGTATTCCCTCAAGGCCATGGCCACGGCCTTTGCTATAAACGGCAACAGAGTGAGCCTAATCCCCCTCTTCTCGGCCTCTGCCTTGACTCTCTCCCTTAGTTTTATTAACTCTGTGAAATCCACCTCCTCTAAGTGATAGGCGTGGGGAATTAGCCTCTTCGCCTTAGACATCTTCTCGGCAACTGCCCTCCTAATCCCCCTCACTGGCACAACCTCGGCCTCCTCCGCCTTTTCCACTGCTTTAGGCGCAGGGGCCGGCGCGGTGGCCTTGGCTGTCTCCTCCGCATATCTTTTCACGTCTTCTACAGTAATAACGCCGCCTGGGCCTGTGCCTTTAACCTTAGAGAGATCTATCCCCAGCTCTTTGGCCAGCCTCCTGGCGGCTGGCATGGCCGCCACCTCGCGCGGGCGCGCCGGCGCCTCTGTCTGGGGGCCGGCCGCTGGCCCCTCGGCTGGCTCGATGACACATAACGTCTGGCCCACTTTTACCACCTCTCCCTCCCTCACGAGGATTTTCACCACTCTGCCCGTTGTGGGGGCGGGCAGAGTGACTGTGGCCTTCTCCGTCATCACGTCCACTAGAGGGTCGCCCTCCTTGACGAAGTCCCCCTCTTTTACATGCCATTTAATTACCTCGCCCTCTACAAGCCCCTCCCCCAGATCTGGGAATTTAAACTCCATTAGTACCTCATCACGTATTCTATGGCCTTTATTATTCTCTCCACCGTGGGGGCGTATGCCGCGTCGTGGGCAATTGGGCTCTGGGGGACGTCAGGGCCCGCAAGCCTAATTACAGGCGCCGTCAGTCTATCTAGCGCCTTCTCTGCTACTAGCGCCGCCACCTCTGCGCCGAGCCCTCCCGTCTTCGGCGAGTCGTGTGCTATAATAAGCCTGCCGGTTTTAGAAACGCTTTTTAACACAGTGTCAAAATCAAGGGGGTTGAGAGTCTGTAAGTCCACAACCTCTACCGACGCCTTTACCCTCTCGGCCGCCTCCAGCGCTTTATGTACCACGGCGCCGTAGGTCACTAAAGTGACGTCGTCGCCCTCCCTGGCCACTCTAGCCTTGCCTATCTCCACTACGTAGTCCCCCTCGGGCACCTCCTCCCTGGGGGCTCTGTATAGTATTTTGGGCTCGAGGAATACCACGGGGTCATCCCCCCTAATGGCGGCTTTTAATAAGCCCTTGGCGTTATACGGCGTCGAGGGCATGACCACAACTAGGCCCGGCGTATGGACGAAGATGGCCTCTGGGGATTGGCTGTGGTAAAGCCCGCCTCTTGTGCCCGAGCCGACGGGAGTCCTCACGACGAGGGGGGCCTTGTAATTCCCCCCGGACCTATACCTCAGTTTGGCTATGTGGTTTAAAAGCTCATCAGCGCCTAGCCAGATGAAGTCGACGAATTGTATCTCGGCCACGGGCTTCAGCCCCGCCATGGCCATTCCCATGGCGAACCCTAAAATCCCCCCTTCGTTTAACGGCGTGTCTATAACTCTCTCCGGGCCGAACCTCTCATAAAGCCCTTCAGTCACGAGGAAAACCCCTCCCTTTTTCCCCACGTCTTCTCCCAGCACCACTACTCTTTCATCTCTCTCCATTTCTTCGTGAAGCGCCATGTTAATGGCCTTTGCCATATTGGCCATCATAGCCACTCCAGCCACTCCCTCAGCGACTTGGGCACAAAGCTATATACGTCGTTTATAAGCTCCTCCGCGGGCACATCGGGCAGGGCCTCGGCCTCTTTTGCCGCCTCTTTAACCTCCCTCTCGGCCTCCTCCCAAATTGTCTTCACGTCGCCCTCGCTGTAAATCCCCTGGCGGATTAAAAATTTCTCAAGCCTAGCCAGGGGGTCCCACCTCCTGTACTCCTCTACCTCTTTGGGATCTCTGTACTTAGTCAAGGGATCATCCGCTGTGGTGTGGGGGCCGAATCTATACATGACGTATTCCACTAACGTAGGCTCCCCCCTCCTGGCCTTCTCCACCGCCCACATGGCCGTCTTCACCACCGCCAGCAAATCCATGCCGTCTGCGGAAACCCCCACCAGGCCGTACGCCGCGGCTTTAGTGGACAGCCTAGAGACGGCGGTTTGTCTAGAGACTGGGACAGATATGGCGTACTGGTTGTTGTAAATGAAAAAGGCCGCGGGAACTTTAAACACTCCTGCGAAGTTCAAGCCTGTGTGGAAGCCGTTTGTGGAAGTCCCGCCGTCTCCTATATAGGCGGCCACCACCTCTTTTTTCTTTAAATACTTTAAGGCGTAGGCGAAGCCAGCTGCGTATATATACTGGTGGCCAATGGGCGCGCCGATGGATAAAATCCTCCACTGTTTAAACCCGCCCCACTCAATTGTTAAATTCCTTCCCTTGTCCGGATCCCCCAACTTGGCGAAGAACTTAGCCCATATAACCTCCAACGGGACGCCCCTGGCTATGAGCAGAGTTAAATTTCTGTAATAAGGCGCCACCCAGTCCTCAGGCCTCAGCGCCAGGGCAGTGCCCGCGTCTGCGGCCTCGTGGCCCTCGTGGGGGCCGTAGGTGGATTTCACCTTGCCCATTCTGTGATACATCAAGGCGTATCTGTCCAACACCCTCCCCAATACCATCCACCTATACGCCTTGGCCAACTCCCCCTCGCTGGGCTTATAGCCCACTTCATACGTCTCCAGCGGAGAGCCGTCTTGGCCCAGCACTCTAAAGACTTGAGGCTCTTTAACCTCTGTTTTAAATTGTGTAGGAATTTCTAAACTTATTTCTAACATGGTAGTAAATTCGAAAATAATATATAAAAGTTAACCTAAGTATACTATATTTTTTAAAGCTTCTCTATATAGACTGTAAGCCTTATATGAGCTACGCACTAAAGGGCCTGAGGCAACGGCCTTAAAGCCCAGGGACACGGCCACCTCTTTAATTTTGGCGAACTCTTCGGGAGTCGCGTACCTAACGGGGTTTAAATGACGGGGCGAGCCGCTGGGTTTTATATACTGGCCTATAGTCACAATGTCCACATCAGCCCTCCTCAAATCCTCTAAAGTCTCCACCACCTCCTCAGACGTCTCCCCAAGCCCTAACATCAAGCCTGATTTAGTGAGGGGTGCGCCGAATTCTTTTGCGTATTTCAACACAGATAGCGAACGCTCATAACCCGCCCTGCGGTCTCTAACTAGCGGCGTAAGCCGTCTCACTGTTTCCACGTTGTGGGCGAACACGTCTGGGCCCGAGCTAACCACAGTTTTTACCGAGGCCGGACTTCCGCCGAAGTCGGGCACTAAAACCTCCACGACGCAACCCACCTCGCGTAGTTTTTTCACAACTGCCGCAAATACCGAGGCCCCTCCGTCGGGGAGGTCGTCTCTAGCCACTGAGGTCACCACGACGTATTTAAGCCCGAGCTCTCTAACAGCCTCAACAAGCCTATCCACCTCGCCCCAGTCCACATACCCCCTCGGATTACCAGTGCGCACGGCGCAGAATCTACACGCCCTTGTGCAGACCTCCCCTAGAATCATGAAGGTGGCCGTCCCCTCGCCCCAGCAGTGGAAAATATTGGGGCACTTAGCCCCCTCGCACACTGTATAAATCCCGTGTCTGCTTAACGCCCTCCTCACGTTAATTATTTTTTCATAATCTCCGGCCCTTAGGGAAACCCAAGACGGAATCATAAATATAACGATGTGTAAATTTATTAATCAAATAACTTACATGATCGGATTGACAGTGGCATTGGGGGGATACTACCTGCTGGCCCTGGCCCTTTATGCAGCCGCCGCCGGACAACCCCTGGTACGCCCTCTTGTACACAACGGCGCAGGTAATAGGCTTTGTCCTTCTCTTGGCGATAACCCGGGCTGAGGGGTACGGCACTTGGAGGGGGGCTTTCAGAAGTATTTACACAGGCGGCCTGGGGCGCAGGGAAATTCTATACGCGTTTGCGGCTCTAGGCGCCGCTTTTATGTTGTGGTGGCCTATAAACTTAATGCTGTCAGCCCTGGGCATGTCGTGGCCGAAATGGGGATATTCCACATCGGGACTAAACGCAGTTCCCGTGGCCATATGGGCCTTGGGAGCCGCCTTTTTTGAAGAGGGTTTTTTCAGAGGATACTCCATACCCAGGCTGAAAAAAGCGGTGGGGACCGCGGGGGCTTTGCTGATTACCTCAGCCGCCTTCGCGGCTATACACTTACGGTTCTGCCCGGCGCTCTCCGTCTATATTTTCTTCTGGGCCTTAATTGCGGGCGGCCTCTTCCTATATACTAAATCCACATGGAGCTGTTTTCTCTACCACGCGGCTAATAACGTAATAGTGGACTTCCTCTAGCCCTTTACGCCTTATAGATCTTGACGCCAGCAGAAGAAATTAAATTCGCGCCGTTTATCTCCACGCGATCTACTTCTGAGCTAAAAACCACGGTGGCCACGCCTTGGGAATCAGCCACGGCGCGCGCCTCAGCCAAGGCCTCCTCGCTGTAGGGCTTTATAGTACACGTACATTTCGTGAGGGTAAATAACCTCTTTCTATTGGCAAAAACGGGGGTGTAGAGCAGGAGCTTAGACGCCCTTATTATTGAAAAAGTCCTCAGCGTTAAGTCGCCGGGGATTTTGACATTCGGGGGGAGGTCTATGTAGTAAAGCCCGGGCTCTACAATAGGCGAGTCGAAATTAAAATTGTTAAACGCCAACCGGTAGAGGATCGCCCTGCCCCTAGAGGGATTTATATAAGCCTCCACAAGGCCAGCTTGCCGGAGCTCTTGCATTAAAGCCCTTAGCCTCCTCTCGGAAATGCCCAGCCTCTCCACAAGCTCTTTAAACGTCACATACGTAGCGCCGTCTACTAAATGCCTAATCGCCATGTAATTAATCACAAGTTTGGCAGTTGGAGTCAGCCTGAGCATATATAAGAATTATTACCACTTTTTATGTATATACGTGAAAAATTTTCATTATCCCAAAATGGCTGGCAGTTAAGTGACGTCCGGCAACAAGGCCGTTTATAACTCTATCGGCATCTCCTAAGTATCCTCTCGACGTTTTTAGCCAAATCCTCTGGCGGCGGCAACCCCTTAATTACTCCCAAAATATTCCCCTTGTGTATCACTATAAACAAAACATTATGGGCTATATAGTCTCCACGGCGCTCTATTATAACGCCGTAGCTACGCCACACTTTTTCTAACACCTCACGGGGGCCTGTGAGGAAAGTCCAGTTGTATTTATTCCCGACGCTGTAGGCGTATAGCCGCTGGGGAGTATCCCTCTCGGGATCTAAGGTAATTTCGGCGATTATCACCCCGGGCAACTTCGGCCTAGTGGCGTTTAAAACAAGGTTTATAATAGGACACACGTCAGGGCAATAGGTATAGGCGAAAATTAAAAGTGTAGGCGTCTCCCACAACTGGCTTAGAGCCACTGTCTTGTTAAACTGGTTCACCAGTATAAAATCCTGCGCTGTGGGTTCCGCCCCCGGCTCGTAACACTCCACTGTTATCCGCGACGCTTGCCCCAAGCCTCCAGCCGCACTGCTGTTGTTTACAAATAGAGAGGAATAGACAGGGAATAGCAACAAAGCGGCAAAGACGGCAGTAATTAGGAGTATGTATTTCAGCTCGGCGGCAGATCTCCGCATGCGAGTATAGGCGGAAAGACAGTAAAGTTATAGGCGAATCTCTTAGAGACGGCGGTCTTTAGCCTCTCCGCGGCCGCGTTGTCGATAAATATAACTGTGTGGGGCCTCGTCATTGGAGTTTCTACACGCCTAACTATAGATAGACTTTCGACGTCTATTACATAAACAAACCCGCCTATGATGTCAGTAACATACACTCTGCTACAATCCCTATTTGCGAAGACTCCCCATGGCACTTTGCCGACTTTTAAAAGAGACAAAGGCTTTAATTCCGGCGTGGACAAGACGTAGACCACACCCTCCAGGGGAGATGTGGCAAAGAGCTTTCCCCTACACACAGCCAGCCCCGGTAGCCCAGGCGGAAGCGCTGAGGTTGGATAATAAGCAATAACCTCCCCTGAGGGGGTCATGGAAATTATATACGAGTGGGCGTGGACAGTTATAGGCGATAGCAAATACCCAGGCTCTATGGCGTGGCCTTCGCCGTATATATAACGCCCGTCTGTGGTAATCATGTGGAAAGAGAAATATGTATATCTAAGCGGATCGTGGGCGTTTACATACGGCGGCCAGCTCTTCGAGACAAGCCTTCTCTCTATCCGCCCCCCCTCTTTAAACACTAAATACGGCTCTCTTATAAGCGGAGTAATTACCGAAGAGCCCAGCTTAATGGGGGCGTGCGGGTAAATCCCCACGGGCACGCAGTTTTGAATGACTTCATTCACTAAATCTAAAGCGCAGATATAGCCCCGTTTTTCAGTTGTGTTAAAAACTGCAAGCCAAAGGATAGATCCGTTCAGCGGCGCCACCTCCGGGGTATAGTAAAGGAAGTGGCTCACGTTGCCCGGCGCTCTCAACACAACAGCAGGCCTTGAGAAATCGGGGAGGTGGAAGACGTACACCCATTTACTCACTTCAGCTATGGTGACTACTAGCTTATCTCCCCAGAGAAACGCGTCGTACATTGTATAGTTAGGCCACACGTCGTTTAGAGCGGCGCCGCCCACATAAACTCCGTTTACGTATAGGGCAATTGAGGGCGGGCCCCCGCCCACTACTATAAACGTATCTTCACTCGGCGGCTGGGGGCTTGGGATTAAAAAAAGAAGAAGGAGGAGCAGCGGAATTAAAGAAAAAAGAAGTTTTTTATACATGGAGCCGTGGCGCCAATATTTTTAAGGGAGGTATTTGCACTAAGCGCTGTAATGTGCCGTCTCTCCAACTCCCCACAAGCGCGATGAATAACGCCACTGAATAAGCCGCGGCGGCGCCTGCGGCGACATTTCCGCCAAAGAAGTCGTAAAAGTGCAACACTGGAGATAAGTAAATTGACGTAGTGAAAAAGAAGGGCCAGACGTAAGATAATATTGTCATGCCTGCCACCATTCCAAACCACGCTATTAAATGCGGTATGCTACCCTCGCCGCTTCTATAAGCGCTACTAAAGCTACAGCCAGCCACCAAAACCATACCTATGCCGAAGAGGACGCCTCCGAGGAAAGTGTGAACACCCACTGGGAATAAGAACTCTCTGTACTGCCACCCAAAGCCGTATTTTAACACGAGGTTTCCGGTTATCATAATGGCCAATGCTATGGCTATGGCCCTGGCGTTTCCGCCGTAGGGGGCTAGCCTCGACCAAAAGCCGTCTCTCAACATAGAGGTGAAGCAAACATTGCCTTTAGAGCCGAAGAAGCCATATGCTATTCCCAGATAAAGGAAGGCGATAGCGGCCCAAATCCCAAGGCCCCACCAATACAGGGTAGTTAATAGGGTTGCGGCTAGGGCGAAGGCCAATACTTTACGGTTGTCTACATTAGAACCCAATTCAATTCTAATAGGCTTGGACCTGTGCATTTTCTCCATTAAGAAATCTTCAATAAGCCGCGTAGAGATGAAAGTACCCACGGCCATCCCCAGGAAGAAGACAAAGCCCGAGAAGACCAGGGACTGAATAGTGGCGACGAAATTCCCCACGTTACATCCCAACGCCAGCCTGGCGCCGAAGCCTAACATAAGGCCGCCAATGATTGACAGTAATACCACCATCCTATTAGCAGGCCATCTAAGGCGCCAGTTGCCCTCTATGGCCTTTGCGATCATGGCACCTAGCATAATCCCCCATACGATCATAAACTCCTTATTAGCCGGCTCCCAAGGCGCGGCGGCCGGCGCGACGAACATGGGGGAGTTAGGATTAAAATATGCCCACTCTTTTGTATTTAATAATCCGCCTGTGAGGACGTAGAAGAGCCACCCTCCGAATTGATTCTCAGGGCCGGTGATATACCACGGGCTCCTCACGACAATTATTTGCAACACGGCGACTAGTCCGATGAGAGCCCCCGCGACCTCGGGCCTCCACGGCTCTTTTAAAAACTTGGGCAACGGCATATTAAAACACCACAACCCTTCCCTCGCCCACCTCTTCTAAGAAGGTATACATAGAAGACACAACGTCTACAAGTCCTGTTTTCTTGTACTCCTCCTCGCCCACTGCGAATATTTTACTAGCGGTTTCACACGCAATTACCTTAACGCCCATAGGCCTCGCAGCTGAGAAGAGCTCATCCCACATTACGTGAAGCTCTTTCATCCTCTTAACCTCCGGAGTCTCCGAGACCTCAGCCCTCCCCGCAAATGCCAACGTGGCCCTCCCCGTGACGAAAACGACCACCTCATTCCCCCTGGCCAGCTCTGTTGCTATATATGTCCCAGCCTCGTACAGCTTCACAGGGTCGTCAGAGGTTAAGATTACGCCTACTTTCATAGTACAGCGGCGTCACGCCAGATGGCAGGTATTTAATTATCAGCCAAAGACAAGCCCAAAGGGTGGTGTTTATTGACCTCCAGAAAATGGAGATAGTCAACGTGGTAAATTTAGACGCTAATCCGTGTGACGTCGCGCCTTCTCCAGACGGGAAGTACGTCTTTATACCAGTGAAAGCAGATCAAGATCCAAATAAACCCGAATACGCCTTAATTTTAGAAGTGCCCTCTGGGAGAGAGGTGGCTAGATATTATTTCAAGAAGCCAGGCGAGCAGACGTATACAGAGCCCTTCATGACTTATTGGAGTTATTACAAGCCACAATACGGAATACTACAGGGCGAGGCCAAGCCCTATGAGGCTGTGTTAGAAATAGATGTAAATAGAGGTACTGCGCGGCTTATAAAAGAGGTCAGTTATCCGTCTATAGCATATATGGCTGTTGAAAATCCTGCCAGGGATGAGGTAGTTATTGTTGTGTCAGGCGTTGGGGTATACGTGAGATCTCTTCCGCCGTCATACCAAGTAATTAAAGAGGTTAAAGTAGTTCCAGATTACTTAAAGAGCGCGGTGCAGGGGGTGTTCAGCCAAGACGGTAAGTATTTTTATCTCGCCGGGGCAGGTGGATTAGTCGTTCTTGACACATCAACATGGTCTGTAGTGAAATATTTCAAGGCAGATGCCGCAGTATGGGTTGTGGCTATTCCCTCTGGCGAGTGGCTAAAAATCTGGGGGAGGTGATTTTCATAAAAGAACCCCTCTTTTTCCTCTTTGTTTATTTTTTGTTTTTCCCATTGCTCAGAGTGGGGACTAGGCCGTATGTTTACGCAATTGCGGGCGGGGCCGCGGCCCATATGGCTCTTATGGCTGGGGGCAATGCCTCTTCCCTCCCCAAGTCTCTTGCAGTAGCCTGGCCTGTGAATCTCATTCCGCTTTTCTTATATGCAGTAGTTATAACCTCGGCGGCTTACCTAGTTTTTCTAAGGGCTGGCACTAAAGTCAGCCCCGGCGATGCCCTAGCCCTGGGGCTTGGGCTGTATAACTACTCCTACGGCCTAATGATTGCCTCAGCTGTATACTCTTTACCCAGATATTCAGAGCTGGCAGAGCCGCTGTTGTTATCAGGCTTAATAACTTTTGCAGGAGTTGAGGTTTTCGTGCTGAGGGCTGTGGCGTCGTCTACAAAATCAGCTCTTAAGACTTGGCCCGTACCTGCCATAACTTTCCCCGCCGGCTGGCTTTCATATTGGGTATTGCCTCCTCTCTCTACAGACATATACCCCAGGCTCATATTGGCGACCGCACAGGCGGGATCAGCCGCGTTGATAGTATACGCCATGTTTAGAAATAATTTAGTAGCCGCCTCTTTAATGGGGGGACTTAGCTCGTACAAATTCTGGGCCTTTCTCTTCGGCGGCGTTATGTTATACGCCGTGCCTGAGGTGTTAATCCACCTCTACCACCCAGAGGTACACGCTTATCTTCATCTATGAAACGGCGAGATTTTCTAAAATTCGTCGCCGCCATTGCCGCGGGCGCTGTCGGCGGCTATTTGTTGACAAGACCCCGTATTAGAAAAGCCGACGTGGTTGTAGTGGGGGGAGGCCTCGCGGGATCTACAATTGTAAAAAACCTAAAGGGTTTAGACGTAGTAGTAATAGAGAGGGGCGAATATTACGTCGTGGGCCCTGCTAAGGAGGATATTGTCCTCGGCTTGGCTCAGCCTGGGGAATATGCCACGAGGTTTGAGAAATACATAAGGGGGGAGGCGTTTGCAGTGGATCCCGGCAATAGGCTTGTCTACACTACAGCAGGCGTTTTTCAATACCGCTATTTAGTGCTGGCCCCGGGGATTAGGCTGGCGTATGAGGATGTCTCAATTGAGCCGGGCGCAAAATATGTAAATATTTACGATGATAGTAACGTCCTGTCTAATATAGGCGCGTTGAGAAATGCACGCGACCGCGTGGTAATTGCCCACCCAGGTTTGCCTTATCGATGCACCTCTGCGCCTTATGAAATGGCCTTTTTAATAAAGTGGCTAAATCCACAGGCCGAGATCTCTGTAGTCTCGGGCGTAAAGGAAATACCGGCGGAGTTTGTACACCAAATATCCGGGCTGGGCGATAAGGTAGCCTCTTTAATGGAAGAGAGGGGAATAGGTTTTATCGGAGGACACGAGGTGGTGGAGGTGCGGGCCAATGAGTTGGTATTAGACGACGGCGATGTGGTGAAATATGACAGCCTCGTGTGGACTCCTCCACATAGGGGGTGGCCGTGGCTGGTGGAGGCAGGGCTTGCGAGGGAGGGGGAATTTGGCTATATTAGAGTAGACGACAATATGAGGGCGCTGGGCTGGGACGATATATATGCAGTAGGCGATGTGGTGTGGCACGTGGTAAAGACCGGATGGGCGGCTTTTTATGAGGCGTTAGTGGCCTCCGCCAAAATATTAGAGGATATGGGGCTAGAGGCTAAACCCCCGGGATTTTTATACAGCGAAGACGCCGTTAGGCTAACTCCCCAAGAGGCTGTTAGAGGCGCAAAGGCGTGGTGGCCTATATACGGCGACATATTGTGGCGAAATATCTACGGCCCCTCAAGAGAAGACGCCGAGGCGAAATACCAGTGGATGAACGCGATGAAAAAAATAATTTTAGAGGCTCAAAGCCTTTTGTAAATCAGCTTAACCGTTTCTCCCTCTCTGGTTATGACTAGGAATTTGTCCACTATCGGGCATGTGCAGTACAGAAGGAAGGCGTCCCCTGGCTCAAGCCGTAATAGCTCGACGAAGGCGTGGTGCGACTTGGCGAAGGAGACCACGCCTTTTCCCTCATGTCTAACTCTCAGGGTTACAAAGTCGACGTGTTGTCCCGGCGCCAGCTCGTCTACCACAACGCCGGGGTTTTTGAGAAACTCGCCGACTCTATCCGCCCCTATCGGCTCGCCGTCAACGCCAAAGTGCTTCAGCCCGGCGTAATCTATCTCCATGTATATAATTCTCGAAATACATATATAAAAAATATCATTTGTGAATAAATTGCCACTATAAAATCGCCGTTAAAAACTGTGCCTTTATTAAAGGAATGAGGAGTGTTCCCCGACGGCGTCAAAAACTGCCTAATACCGCCGCGTCAAAAAGGGATTTACCCGCCGCAACAGCTCAGTTTAGTGGGATCTGTATAAAAGGCAAGCGCGGCCAGCCTCAGGGCCTCTCCGTAAGAGGGGAAACTGGGTAGCCACTCAATCAAGTCTTCTACCGTGAGCCCCAGCTGAATCGCCATGGCGAAGACTTTTATTAACTCCTCTGCCTCAGGCGCAACGACTAAAGCTCCCGCTATTTTCCCCCTCTTTACAGATACTTTCCAAGTCTCTGGGTATGTGTTGATTTTTATAAACCCCGTTGTCTGCCCCTTAGTCCACCCTGCCGCGACTGCCTCAATAGGCGCGGCTCTACAACGACACCCTATGCCGCCTTTAATCATGTCCTCCTCCCTGAGGCCCACGCTGGCGACTGCCGGATCTGTGAAGACCACGCGGGGAACCGCCAGGGGGTTGAACTTGGCATTTCCCCCCATGGCGTTTACCGCCGCCACAACGCCTTGTCTGGCGGCGGCGTTTTCTAAGAAGCGCGCGCCCTCTAAACCCCCCGTGACGTCTCCCGCGGCGTAAACGCCTGGGAGGGAGGTCTCCATCCTCTCGTTGACTAAAACGCCGCCGTTAGGCCCCAGTTTTAGGAGGCCCCCAAGCGGCTCAATATTGGGCGCCCTTCCAGCCGCCACGAAGAGGGCCTCGGCCCTAACGGAGCCCCCTGAGTGTCTCACCTCCACCTCCCTGCCCCTAATTTCCACCGCAGTGACCGCGGCTTTTATTAAGCGGACGCCTTCGTTTGCTAAAAGCTCTTCGACGAATTTGGAGGCAATCTCCTCCTCGTATTTTAAAAAAGAGCTGCGGTATATTACGGCCACCTCTATCCCCAGCCTCGCCAGCGCTTGCGACAGCTCGGCGGCTATGGCGCCGCCGCCGATAAACACTATAGAGCTGGGCATATGATCAAGTTTAAAAAACTCCTCGTTGGTGAAGGCCATCCCTCGCGCCATGGCCTCTTTAAGGCCCGGGATCTCAGGCACCCTAGGGCTGGCCCCAGTGGCCACTATTATCTTCTCGCCCCGCACCTCCCTCTCCCCTACTTTCACGGTCTTTGCATCTTTTAAGTAGCCGTATCCCTCTATAATGTCGACGTCGTAATACTTCAAAACCTCCTCGTATTTCTCCCTGCGCAACTCCTCCACCACTTCCTTCATGTGTTGCAACAGCGCGTCGAAAGCCACCTCCACTTTGGCGGAAATGCCCTTGAAGAAGGGGCGTTCTGCGTAGCGTTTTAGCTGAGCCGCTCTGATGAGAAATTTGCTGGGCACACAGCCAACATTAACACAAGTACCCCCGAGAGGCCCTGAGTTTACAACGGCTACTTTAGCCCCTAGTTGCGCCGCCTTCACGGCGGCGGCCACGCCAGCGCTGCCGCCCCCGAGGACTACAACGTCATACATATACTGCCAACTGGCAACAGTATTTTAATGCTCACTTGATTTCGCCCCTCAATGTTTAAAACTAGTATTCGCAATGTCCTCAATGGAGGGGGCCGAGGTGGAGTACAGAGCTGTCCTCTCTTTAATATACGCCGACATGGCCTCTGATTTAGACGACGTGGTTATAGTTTTTGAAAACTCGCCCAGCTGTATCTCAATGGCCTCTGCCATTACGGCCTTGTTAATGGCGAGGGGCAAGAGGGTAGAGGCCGTCCCCGCTGCGCAGTTCCGCAACTCCGCTAGACACGCCCTCTTTTTAATGGGGCCTTATAGAGACGACCTCGCCGAGGCCGTGGCGTCTCTACTTCCGTATGTGGAGAGAGTCGCCATACTTCACACTCCCGCCTACTACGCCGTTGAGGAACTCGCCGATTTCCCCAAGCTGATAGAGGGCAAGGAGGTCAGATACGCCGTGCGGGAAGACCCCGGGGAGATCACCATATACAAGGTGACGGCTCGGGAGGGCGAATTAAAGAAGTCTGAAGTGGCTAGGAGGAAGCTCAGCGCTACAGAGTTGAAAATTATAAGACGGTACGAGATGTTAAATTCAACGTAAAAAGGGGGGATTTCAGCGCTGGCAAGAACCGAGTTTTTTAAGCACTGCTATTAAAAAGCCCAGTCCTCTCTGCACCTCTGGATCTCTCAAGGCGTTTAATAAGCCAAATAGGCCCACGGGCTTTGCGTCATCCGCTGCGGCTACGGCGTATGTGAGACAGTCCACCTTAGAGCTGTCCATTGCTAAATTGTTGCCGGCAATCAGGGCCACCTCTTGTAGTATAGATACTCTTTCCATGAACTCCCTGGTGAGTAGGCCCTCGGTGAAGAACCTAAGCGAGGCGGCGGCGTTTAACAGGTCATCTAATACTCCGCTCCTCTTGAAGTCATACAGCGTGTTGACCAACTCTTTAATTATGTCGAGGCGCTCAACTATGCTTATCAAAGCCTCTTGGACTTTGTCTTGTTGAAGCAATTCTATGAGTTTTTCTATTTTCTCCTCGCTGGGCTTGAGCTCTTGGGCCGTCATAGCCCTCACCTCATCACTGACCATATAGAGTAATTAGTCATGTCTTTCAAGCGGTTGAAGAAGCGGCTGGGAGGCGGCGGGTATTTCGCCGGGTTTTCGTAATTCCACGAGACCACAGTTGCCTCTTCAAAGCCTGTGAGTATAAAACATATAACGCGGCCGTCGTATTCAGTGTCGGAGTATCCCAATTGTATCTCCTCTGCTATTCTCGACGACACAATCTCGCTCTGGAAGTGAGCCACGGAACCCGCCTTAGGAACTGGAAGGTTAGTGGCGTCGCCTATGGCGTATTCCGCCCCAGTGGCGCCCTGGGCTTGAATCTGAAGCGTGTGTCTATCCACTGGCACCCACCCAGCTTGGTCTCCTATCCCGGACTTAGTCACAACCTCGGAGCCTCCGTGAGGCGGCACTGCCATAATTAAATCTGCCTTAATCTCCTCCGGGCCGGAGATTTTGCCGGGCTCTATTGCGTTTACTTGGAATTTCGTCTTGTAATCAAAGCCCCACATCCTCATGATCTCCTCTAGGAATTTATTGACTTGCGGCTGGGCGTGGAGGTGCGGCGCCACTGTGGTGAAAATAACCTTTGTCTTCGCCCTGAGCCCGGTGGCCATTAAATAGTCGTTCAAGAGTCCGAGGAACTCGTACGGAGCGACGGGGCATTTATACGGCGTAGACGTCACAGAGACTACGATTGTGCCGCCGTTAAACCTCCTCAACGCCTCCCTCAGTCTCTTAGCGCCTTCATAAGTCCATAAGGTGTGCCACGCCTCTCCAAACCCGGGGTAGCTCCCCGTCTTCACCACAGCCCCAGTCGCCACGATTAAGTAGTCATATTTCAGCTCCTTACCGCTTTGCAAAACTATTTTCTTCGCCGACAGGTCAATTTTAGCCGCGGGCTCTCTCTCCACTTTTACTAACGGCGACACCAGTTTAGACACAGGCTTGAACATTACATCAGGCGTTAATTCTTTAAACGGCACGTATAGAAAGCCCGGCTGGTACACTTGTCTGTCTTGAGGCTCCACTACAGTTACTGACACCTCGCCTCTTCTAATTTCTGCCGATAATTTAGACGCCAATTTATTGGCGGTGAACAAGCCCCCAACTCCCCCACCTATTATTACTACCGATTTCATAGAATCGTCGATACTTATGTTAAAATGTATTATTAACTGGCAAAATAGGAATATCTGCGAAATAAATTTCGAATAGAATTCGAATTTATTGCCAGCTATTACACCACTGTGGCCTTGTAGACTAAATCCATTAACCCGCTGTATGTAATACTTTTGCCGTACTCCTTGTTGAGGTGCGGAATAGTGTGGCTTAGCTGCGCCTTGCATATGGCGCAAGCCCTCACCACGTGGTTGTCGCCTGCCTTCAAGGCGTCTTCGTACCAGTTCTTGGCGTATTGAATTCTCAACGGCAAAAGCTCGTCAGTCAACAGGCCTCCCCCGCCGCCGCAACACCAAGTCTTCTCCCGGTTGTTGGGAGACTCGACGAATTTCTTCACCACGTGTTTAATTATAAACCGGGGCTCCTCAGTCAAATCGCCGCCTCTGGCGTAGTTACAAGAGTCTTGGAATGTGTACACTATATCTCCATTCGCCTCAGGGTTTAGCTTCAACTTGCCGTTTTTAATAGCGTCTATTACGAGGTGGAATACGTGCATTGTCTTAATGCCGTGTTTCTCCAGCTCCGGGCCTGTGTAGTTTTTAAACGCCCTCCATCCGTGTCCGCACTCCCCCGCAATTACGAACTTAACCCCAAGCCTTAAGGCGGCGTTCACCGCCTTCTGGCCGATGAACTTCATGTGCCTCTCGCTTGCGAACAAGCCGAAGTTTGCCAGCTCGGCCATTTCAGTGGAGAAGGCGAATTTAATTCCCATTAGGTGGAGGAAGAGCATATACCCCTTTAACGTCTCTATATTTGTAAAGAAGTCGGCGGAAGGAGGTAATAACAAGGCCTCGGGCCAGTCCCCTGATTCCTTAGTCACCTCGCCCACTAGCTGATCGCCTTTATATTTTAACATCTTCCCCTGATCGTCTCTGTAAATGTAATACTCCACTTCCACTTTTTTCTCCTCCTTTATCTCCCCCGCGGCGAATGTAATAGACTTGACTACCGCCAGAGGCTTCATGCCGAGGTTAGTGCCAGTCCTCTCCACTGCGTCTATTACCGTCGCGATGTATTTCGAAATTATACCTGCCTCATACATCACATCCCTAACCAGCCGGGTTATATCGGCTTGGTCAATGCCGAAGGGACAGGCGTATGCGCACTTCCTACACTCCAGGCATTGGTAGTAGTAGGTATATATTTTCTCTAAGTGCTCCTCAGTGAGTTTCGCCGCCCCGACTAATTTTCCGAAGATTTTTCCGCTGGGCGAGTCGGCTTTTAACACAGCCCTTAACAACTCCGCCCTGCCCACCGGCGAGTTGAAAATATCCTAAGTCCTCACGTAGGTGGGGCAGTTGTCTAGACACACGCCGCAGTGGACACAGATCTCAACTGCCATTTTGACATTACGGTTTTCCCTGACAGCCTCGCGAATTCTCTTGTGGATGTGCTCAAGGGGATTTTCCGGCAGAGTCAAGCCGACTCTCTCGTGCAGGACTTTTATCTGCTCTGGCTTAGCTTTAAAAGGCTTGATATTAGAAGTATCTCCCATTTTAAAAACCGCCTCGTGTGCGTGTTGTGCCTCCGCTACAGTCATGTGTGAATAGCCGTGGGTCTTCTATAAATCTTATTTCAAAAAAGTTGTTAATTACCCTCTTATTTTCGCCAATATGTAGCCGTATAGTTTCGTGGGGCTTTTCCACAACGTCGGCATTGCCAAGAAGGAGAACGGGTGTATTAACTTACCGAACGGGACGTACGCGATAAACAACAGCGCCAGGAAGACGTGTAGCTTAGTGGCGAAGTCCCAGTGTTCCACTAGCTCAAGCCTGGGGCTCCCCGCCAACACGGACTGGACCCACGGGGCTACAGTCTCCATGTAGTCAGGGCGTAGCACAAGCGTCTGGTAATTCCCCACGGCCACGAGGAGGAGCAGGAGGATTAAGGCGAACCAGTCGTCTAGAAAGCTCAGCCTCCTCACGTCGCTCCTCACAATCCTTCTTATGAGGAGTATCACTAAGCCTATTAGCGACATGACGCCAGCTGTCCCTCCGGCGTATAGCGCAATGGCCTTATGCGTCTCTTTAGGCATGCCGAATTGCTCCGGCGGGATAATCATAGAGGCGTGGCCCAGCAACGCTATCCAAATGCCCCAGTGGAATAGGAACGAGCCCACTAAAAGCATTTTGTCGGACATCGTCAAGGTGTATAGGAGGAAAACCCGTTTTAAAACCTCCCCCAGCCTGGAGCCAAAGCTCCAGGTATAGCCCTTAACCGCCACTGAGTAAAGCCCCGTGAGGCCGCTGGCGGACAGCCAGCTGCCGAGTCTATACAACACGCCCCCCGCAAAAAGCAGTAGTGAAATATAGGGAAATACGCCGTATAAAATTATTGTGACTGGGTCCATATGTGAACCTCTGTATTGCCTTTAATAAAATTGTTCCCACATTATTGAAAATAGGTGTTTCCCACGGCCTAGTAATAAAGTATTTTAGGAATAGTCCAGTGATCCATATGGAATACGAAGAGGTGTTGGAAAAGTTCTGTCTATGCGACGTAGTGGCGTATATAAGGGCGAAAAACGACGTGGTGGAGTTCCCGCCTCAATACGCCGGGCTCCCCCTGTCGGAGGCGGTTAAAAACTTCAAGGGCGTAACTATAAGGACTGAGAAGGATGGGAAAACTTATGTGTTTGTCGTTAAGCACTCGGCCTATTTGAAAAAAGTATTGCTCCAACCTACGGCGGGGGCACGTATTCTTTCTCCTTCTTCGCCGCCTCTTTAATAACGTCGATTTTTTGAAACACTTTTTCGAACACCGATTTGTCCGCCTTCCCCTCCTGGGCTATGGCCTCGAAGAGCGCCCTCTTAAACGCCACTGGCAGATCCTCGAGAAAGCCCCTCGCGTCTACTCTGGCCGACGGGAATTCCGCGAGTATTCTCTTGGCGGTCTCTTCATCAACCTCAACCTCTAACATCTTTATCTCGCCGCCGAACATAGACTTTAAACTCTGGGCCAGCGGGGTGTTTTTAATAGCCTCGTATCTCTTCTCGTCTATTAAAAGCCCTATTTTATATGTCATAGCTCTACCTCTAGCTCTTGTTCTTTTATTCTTAGGTATTTATCGGTCACGTAGGGATAGCCGTATACCCTCCACCACTTCACAATCACATCGTATACTTCAGGCCTCATCACCACTTTAGGCGGCCTCAAACCCTCTATTATAATGCCGCGGAGGAAGGAGCCGGAGATGCGCTCCGGCGTGTGTCCACACAGCGCCACTTCTTTATACCCCTCGTAGGACATGCCGAGGTATGTATACTCGCCGCATTTGGGACAGTAGGCGAACTCGCCGAGGTTAACCGGCTTTATCCTCAGCCCCTTGTCAGTCATGTGGGGAGGCTCGTTTAAGCCGTAGCTGGGGAGCCCTCTGGTCCATAAGTACTGCGTGGCGTAGGGGTCGTAGTAGTCGCCAGTCGCGGCGTGGTCGCGGCCGAACATGTGGTGAGTAGCCCCCATGTTCTGCCTAATTATGCCGTGTAGGAGAGACTCTAGAGGGTTGCCGTAGCGCATATCCCATAGCGTCATGGTGACCACGTGGCGGTCTGGGTGGAAATACCCGGCTTTGTTCAACGCCTCGTGGCCTTCTAAAATCGCCTCATCCACGTAGTCCCCAGGCCGCTTGGCGCCAATTATAGCGTTGACTAAAACGGCGTCTCCAGGCCTCTCGCCTCCCGCCACGAACATTGCCCTTTTCATAAGCATCTCGTGGCCTATGTGGGGGACGTTTCTAGTCTGGTGGGCAACTACTATCCGCCACCCCTTTTTCTCCACGTACTCCCTCGAGACGCGCGGAGGCATCCAAAACCGCGAGTAAGGCTCTTTAAACCTCGGCGGATTTACAACAGTAATTTTTCCGGCGAGGGCCATCGGCCTCATCGATCGGTAGATCAGCCACCCTGGGTGTTTCTCGTCAAATCTCTTCTTCACAACCTCCTTATTTCTCTCCGGCGTGCCGAAGACCGCATCGGCCAGCTCTTTGCGGTCTGGAAGCCTCCATATTTCCTCAACGTTCAACACGGCGAGAGGCTTACCCTTGAGCTTTAGAAGGACTGAGTCTCCCTCTTTAATGCCCTTAATCTTCTCCTCGTCGACGTCGTATATCAAGGGGAAGGGGAAGAGCCAGCCGTTTAAAAGCCTCCTCTCTTTGAGAATCGACTCCACTTCATTTCTCGTCATAAAGCCCTCCACCGGGCTGAAGAAGCCGTATGCAATAGACATGATCTCTCTATACGGGTTGCGGATAGGCGAGCCGTCGGGGCCTAACGTCGGCTCAATTTCAATAGACGGCAGCCCTTGTATCATAGCCGCCGCCTTATCTCTGTCCTCAATTACGTTATATACTAAACGACCGCCGTGGGGCTCCAGAGGAGCTGGCATGGGCATATACTAAAACGTTATGAAAAACATTATTTCCACCCTGTGGATAATATATATACTAACGGCGCAAGAATATAATCTCTGAATCCTCCACTGGGACTTCCACAAGCCTAAGCTTAGTCTCAGGCGTGAGAACGGAAAACTGCGACGGCTCTACGTGCACCACCTCGCCGAATTCAATATGTTCTAAGTACTCCAACGCCACAGACCCCTCATAAATGGGATAGCCCTCCAGCTGTCTCCTCACCACTACCTCGCTGATGCCGAAGGGGACTCTCATGACAACTCTCGTGGCTCTGACGGGGTCCACGGGCTCTATTTGGAATTCCGCCGCCACCTCCATCCTCCCCCAGCCGTAATAGGGATATAGGAGGAAAGCGACTTCCCGAGACACCACTTTACACGGCCCCCTCACCGCCTTGGCCACTATGCTCCTCCCATTGTCGGCGGTGACTCTGACGTAGCCCTCGCCGTCTAGAAAAACCACCGGCCGGTAGTCTAAAATAGAGGCGGTTTTACACATGGACAATAGCATGTGGCGAGAGTGATATATAGTTAAATTTTATTCGCCACGTGATTCACCCCAAGTGGCTCGTGAGACATTATAGACACATGAAAGAGGCGCTCAGAGGGCTGGAGCTGGGGGACCACCCGTGGGCTTGTTACAACGCCTTTGTGGCCGTGCGCTCTTTAATACTGGGCCTACTGGGCAGGCCCCCTCACAGCCCCACGCCGAGCGTAGAGGCGCTACCGGCCCTTTTGAAAAAGCTGTCGCCAAATCCCCCCGAAGAGGTAATGCGGTGCGCGCGCTGTCTTGAAAAACGCTTAACAGATCCCAAAGGCGAGATGTGCGTAAAATGCGCCGACACTTTAAGCGATTACCTCGCCAAGTTAGTGAGCCCCTCTTTATTCGAAAAATTTAAATTCTAAACATAAATTAGTGACTATGTGCGCCCCACCGAAAAAAGTGGAAGAGAAGAAGAAAGAGTCTGAGAAGAAGGCTTAAAACGTAACAATTTTTTCCCCATATTCTTCTAGGAATGAATACATAGAGGAAATTTCGTCAACAATTTCCAACTGGCGGAAGTCCTGGGCAGTTAGGCCGTATATCTTCGCCGCAGTTTCGCAGACAACCACCTTTACCCCCAGCGGCTTCGCCGCTTTGAATATCTCCAGCCAAGTCACCTTCATTTCTCTCATTTTGACAGCCTCTGGATAGTCAGAGAGATCTCCCTTGGAGAACGGCACCACGCCCCTGCCGGTGACGAAAACGCCAACCTCATTCCCCCTGGCCACCTCAGTGGCTATATACGTGGCGGCTACATACAGCCTCATGGGATCGTCGGAGGCGATTATTACCCCTATTTTCATAAAATTGAGAAGTCGCTGAACTCGCCCCTTGCCTCCGCGTATATCACTTGGCCCACTCTGCAGTTCTCAAACCCCTTACACAACTCCTCTACGTATTTCCGCACTCTCTCCTCGTCTCCCTCGACTACCACCTCCACCCTGCCGTCTGGGAGATTCTTGGCGTATCCCAACAAGCCAAGGGCCTTGGCCCTCGCCCGGGCCATTGGGCGGAAGCCGACGCCTTGCACAGCCCCTTCTACATACGCCACCGCGCGTATAGGCCTCCCGACCACTCTGGCAAGCCCCCCGAGGACGGAGGCAGTCCCCAGCTTCTCCCTCAGCTTCTTGCTGGAGATGTACTGAAGGGCCCACTCCGGCACTATCAACCTGCCCTCCCCCTTCCCCTCAACTACGCCTATTACTGTCGGTTTTGCGTGGGGCGCTTTTGAGAGTTTTTCCACAAGCTCCTCGGCCACTTTTCTGCTGGCAAATATGGCAATGGCCCCGTTAGTGCCAGCGGTGGCGTCGGGCATTATGTAATTATCTGCGGCGAATTTAGAAACTGCGCTTGACATCAACGGGACGTCAAAAAGCCTAATGTCGACGCCTGCCCTTTCCGCCACCTCCTTAAATACAAATATCCCCGGGCCTGAGACGTCAATAGTCGCGGCGATGTGAGCCTCGGGATCAAAGCGCTCTCCCAAGTCGGGGAGGTATTGGTAAATGGCCTTGGCCGCTTCTAAATTCGGCGTTGCCATAATTTCCAACACCCTCCGCTTCTCGGCCTCAAACTGTTCTATTGGCATTACCTCCTCCTCGAATTTTTTCATCAAAGTCTCGTCGGTGTGAACTGCCACGTAGGTGGTGAAGTAGGCCAATTCGCCGAAGGGCCTCGTGACCACGACCACGAAGCCCTCTCTTATTTTGTCGTAAAAAAGGGGCGGCTCCCGGTCGAGCCTCGCATATGCAGTGGCGCCTAGGAGGAGGTAACCCATTTCAGGTTGCGGGGCCTCCACAAGTTTCCCCAGGCTGGAGGCGTAGCTCTTCACCCTCGCCTCTAAAGGCCCTCTAAAAGGCGGCGGCGCGTCGTATACGGGGGCTATGTGAATATCCTTCCACGCCCCTTTTGTGAACAAGTCGTTAAGAGCGTTGTTTACAGCGACGGCGATTTGTAGCGGCGAGTCGAAATCCTCAGAGGGGTCAATAACTTGTATTGTGTCGTTATTAGCCACTATATACCCCTCCTGCCCCTCCGCCTTTAGGAAGTCCACCATGAAGAACTCAGCCCCCTTCTTAGTGCTGATAATGCTGTGGCCCTTCCCCAGCCACACTTTGTGTCTACTGGACCCAAGCGCCTTGTAGAGCCCGGCGACGTACTTGGCGAAGAGGTCGGGCGCCGCGGCCTTGCCCATGTACACTTGGGCCAGCACTATTGCCACTGTGGGCGACAGCTTCTCCACTTCCGCCGGGTCGAGCCGCGGGTTCTCCACGTCTAGGAAATACCGCCTCAGCGCGGCGGAAGCCCCAGGCATTATCGCCGCGTCTTCCCTGGGGGCGATTACTAAATTCAGCTTGTACATCTCCTCCCGGAGCAACTGGAGGGCCGGGTACAAGACGTTGTACAAATCCACCTTCACCGAACAGCCCAGAGAGAGGGACTCCAAGGCAATCCCAGCCTCTCTATAGAGCTTAACCCTCTCTTTAAACCTCTCCAGCCTGTTCATACCCTAATTACAATTTTCCAAACTCCGCGCTCTACTTCATAAACCCCCTCCACAAGGCCCCCCTCTCTCCTAGCTACGGCCGGCACGTTATCACAACTAGGGGGATTATCGGTAATAACCTCGAGGACGCTTCCCTTGGGCAATTTGCGCATAGCCCTCACAGTGGCCAGTTGAGGATATGGACACACATACCCCCTTAAGTCCAGCACGTACACTCGCCTGACCTCGTCTAACACCGCCTCGCTCACAGCTACAGTACCACATTACTTTATAAACATATGTAAATGTGTTAATTTTGCACTTATAAAAGAGGAGAGATATTCCCGCGCGAATTAGTAACTAAATTTATAAAGGGGAGCTGTGGAGAGTCCATGCCAAAAGTCCTAGACGTCAGGGGGAAGTTCTGCCCCGTGCCAGTTATGGAAACCGCCAAGGCAATAACCCAGATTGAAATCGGCGATGTTTTAGAAGTCCTGGCAACAGACCCTGCGGCGGATCCAGACATCAAGGCCTGGGCTAAGAGAATGGGGCATGAGGTGATTTCCAGCGAGAAGCTCCCCGACGGAACGCTAAAAATTGTTGTTAAGAGATTGAAGTGAGTATTTACTTGCCAGAGCTGTTTTCAGAATTAAAGAAATTTATTATTAAAAACGGCGAGCCGTGTAGAGTCCCCGACAAGGGGATTGTGCTAGAGGACGGCTTATACCTGTTCGGCCACGTCTTAAGCGCAGGAGGCCGTTGTATAAGAGATGAGGAACTGGCGTGGGCCTTAGAGGCCACAAGCTTCCCCGACTGCACTGAGAAAGCAACGCCGCCCCGGCTACACCCGCCTTATATAGAGTACTACGCAGATGGGGAATACGCCTTAGCGCTGGCAAACGGCGGAGACGGCGTGTACCTATTGGAAAACGACGGAGGCGCCGTGAGGTGCGTTTGTAAAACCAACATCCCACTTGTCAATTTTATAGAAAGCGCGGAGATTTTAGAAAAGTGGATTAAAAGGCTGGCACTAGCCTAGAGGCGTCTCTCAACTTTACCTCAATTATGTCTTTCAACGAGGGACACGGATCCAGGCTACAGTATTTCTCCCTCCCGCACAGCTTGCACTGCACTGCCAGCAGTTGCCTAGTACTTAATTTCACAATGGCGTAATAGCCCTCGTCGGCAACTACAAGAGAGTCGCCGAAGAAGTTGTGAATAAGTTTTATTATGCCATAGGCCATGACCCTGCTGGCGAGAACCCGGTCTCTTTCGCCGAGGTTGGCCATACACCTTGTATAATCAGAGCCGCATTTGTCTAAAATATAACTGACCATTGTGGCAAGACTGCCCACGGGCGCCTCTTTATTCGCCACTGTTAAGAAGAATTTTATAAAGCTCTCCACCTCTTCCAGAGAGAAGAGGTGTAGCCCCAGCATCTCCCTCAGCTTCTTTAACATAATCTCGCGGCTCGCCAGCTTTGCCACATAGGCATACAACAGGCCTCGAACGGTGGCGTCGTAAAGGCTCGCCCTGGAGCCTCCGATAGAGGTCAACAAACCGGAGTCCTCCAGCTTCTTCGCCTTTCTATACGCATGGGAAAAATGGAGATTTAAATCCCTGGCGACGCGGTACATAGTGACAGGGCCGTCGCTCACTACATATGCAACAATGTTATTGGCGGAATCGTCAAGTTTAGACCAATACAACATTATCTATTGTGAAACATAATATATTTAAAGTTTTAATATATTTAAAGTTTACTTAACTTTACAAATATCTAAAGATATCTATATACACATAGATAAGGAGATTTATTAATAAATATGTGAACAGAAAAGGGGTATTATCTTATTTTTGTTTCAATTCAGTGAGTTTATTAACAATTGAACTAAAGTATTTATCGCTGTTTAACTCGAAGTCTTCAAGCAATGTTTCAAAAAACCCGCCGGTTAAAACATCGGACTCCACCACAGTCTTAAACCCCAGCACTCCGTAGATAACTCCGTCGTCTTTTTTTAAGGGCATTATAAACGGGGCGTAGTTGTCCACTACCACCGTAGTGGCCTCCTCGACGTCCTCAAGGGGGATATCGGCGTGTATCTGCCGCACATTGTCTAAATCCGCCACTGCCAGCGCCACGTATGGAGGGGACAGCATGGCTGATATTAAATAGGGCCGCGGACGCCCCGGGGGCGAGTAGATATACGTCTTTTCAACTCCCTCCTCCTGGGACTTTACTAAATTTACAAGCTCAACGCTGTCGTCAACTTCTTCAACTCCATAACGGAAGCGGAGTTGTAAAAGAAGATTTCCAATTATGTCGTAAATACTCACTTTAAATAGGGCCGAACTGTCTTATCCCGAATTCCCCGGCCAGCGTTACAGGCTTGTTCCACTTAGTCACCGGTATGTCTAAGAGCTTGTAGAACTGCTCCATTCCAATCCGTGCTATCCAGTCGCCGATACGTTCTCCCTCTCTGGCGTTTGTCCTCCAGACGTCTATAATCTTTTTCACAACGGCCACGATCTCTCTATATTCAGGCGGTATGGCGGGCACCCACGGTATTACTTGTATAGAGGGCATGGGGCCGCGGCCAGTGTTGCTGGCCTTTCCGCCTACTAAAATAGCCACGCCGGCTTTAGACTCGTCGAAATCAATCCAGTCGCAGACGTCGCGGCAACGGCCGCAGGCAATGCATTTGCTCCTAATGACGTCTAAGCCTACGGTGCCGTCAGGCTTGCCGTATACTTTAATTGCGCCGGTGGGGCACACCTCGGCCACCTCGGGCACGTGGCCCATCTCAAGCGCCTTAGCCGACTTAGGCAGACATAACTTGACGCGCTCTGGGTCGTAAGTCGGCGCGTCTCCGTAGTGGCCGACGATATTTATATCAGAGGTAAAGCCTCCGCAAGAGCTGGGGCATCCCGACACGTTAATCCTCAACTTAGCCGGCAGTTTCACCTCTCCGGTGAAGTAGGGCTTTAAGTGGTCGTACAGCACTTTAGTAATACTCGGCGCGTCTACAACCGCCGTGGTACACGTGAGAAATGCAGTACACGAATTTATAGACCACAGAGTAGGCCCCCACCCTCCCACTGGGAAGCCCATTTTCTCCACTTCCTCTTTTATCTTCAGCGCCTTGTCTAGAGAGTCGGTGAGAATTTCCAAATTGCCGTTGCGGGTGATTTTTATGCCGCCGATGCCCAGCTTATCTGCAATATCTATAAAACCTCCTCAAAGTCTCCGTGCTCATTCTGAAATTCGGCGGAGTGCCCACCTTTACGGTGAACACCCTATCCCCAGTTGAGGATATGGGTTCAATAATGCCGTAGCCGTGGAACTTCCTGTCCACCCACTTGCCCACATTGCGCCTTATTAACTCGGGCAACCACTCAGTGTAAGGAACTGGCAACCTCTTCTGAAGCCTCTGCGCGACGGGGTCGGCGGTCATGGCCTCTTCCCGAAGTACTCCTCTACTATCTTGCCGGCCCAATTAGCCCACATTGTCCTCTCCTCGTCGTCTAGCACCGCGCCTGCTCTCAACGACGGGTGTAGAGTGGGCTTCCTCTCCTCATTTATGCCGAGGATTTCCGTGAGGTATTTCTTAAACCCGACCTTCATAATAAAGTCGCCAATTCTGTCTTTATGCTTCACCACGCCCTTTTCCATGTACTCCATCCAGCTCTCCACAGTCTTTACCACCCAGTCCATGGCCTCCTCCACTGAGTTAACAACTGCCAACGGCTTGCCCATTTTACCGCCGAATCTGCCCTTTACATGCCCGCCGACGACTACGGCTATTTTCACCTTCTTCCCCGGTTTTATTGCTGGGAACGCCGCTCTTATGCAGTGCATGGATTTTTTACACCTACTGCCGTCTATTTTCAACTCCTTACCGTCCC
>FWWM01004717.1_pt1 | contig 31298 bp, 24 predicted proteins | sample 2228351 | NCBI WGS metagenome assembly FWWM01 (sample SAMEA103939774, study PRJEB20133) | metagenome | reverse complement strand
TATGGGTTTGGGACAACCACGCCCACTTGCACAAAGACCACCAAACAAAACCAATGTTGGGGATAAGTTAGGGTTTGAAGAATTGACCTCCACTTACCTTTGGCACCCTTCAAACTTCCCTTGCGCCTGCCCCCCTTAGTGCTCCCATCACCGTTGTTTGCCCAAACCGTTCATGGCTCAAGGATAACAGAGAAGACCGAACAAACCTGCCTGTTCAGTCCTGTCAACCTTGCTGCCCCCCTAACATCTCGCAAGTGGTTCAGAATTAAAATGTGCTCATTGGCTTAATCCCCGTTAGAAAGCGAGGAGTCTGTCAGGCAAAGGCTTGGAAACACGGACTGCCGCTCTTTCTCTCCCTTTTCCCATCGTAGGCATTTAGATGCTGACTTGTGCTGACGCTTTTGCAGCCTTTCCCCTCCCTCCCTAACGATGGCAAAATTTTGGCGGTGATGGGCAATGCTGGCGGTTTTGGAAAGCGGCGCTGTCTGGGGATTAGACCCCTTCCTCGTTCGGGTGGAGGTGGACATCTCCCCTGGCAACCCCTCCTTTGCCATCGTCGGGCTGCCCGACAAAGCCGTCCAAGAAAGCGCTCAAAGAGTGCGCGCTGCCATCCGAAACTGCGGTTACGATTTCCCTGCCAAGCGCATCACCGTCAACCTCTCCCCTGCCGATGTGCGAAAGGAAGGACCTGCTTTTGACTTGCCCATCGCTTTGGGGATTTTGGTGGCGACGGGGCAATTGCCTTCGTTTCCTGATGGGACGGTTGTTTTGGGGGAACTTTCGTTGGACGGTTCGGTTCGTTCGGTGTCTGGGGTGTTGGCGATAGCGTTGGAGGCGAGGCAGCAAGGGAGGGTGCGGTTGGTGGTTCCGTCAGACAATGCGGCGGAGGGGGCGATAGTGGACGGGCTGGCGGTGTTCGGTGTGAGCAGTTTGCCTGAGGCGGTGCAAGCGGTGAAGGGGGAGAAACAACCTGAGCCGAAGCCAGCGATAGAAATAACGGAGCCGCGATACGATGTGGATTTCTCGGAGGTGAAGGGGCAGGAGAGTGCGAAGCGGGCGATGGAAATTGCCGCTGCCGGAGCCCACTCCTTGCTAATGGCGGGAGCACCTGGGGCGGGCAAAAGTATGTTGGCTCGCCGATTACCCACGATTTTGCCTCCCTTGACTGTTGAGGAGGCGTTGGAGGTCACGAAGATTTACAGCGTTGCGGGGAAGTTGCCGAAAGGGCAAGGGCTCATTACGGAGCGTCCTTTCCGCGCCCCGCACCACACAATTTCAGCAGCAGGTCTCATTGGTGGCGGCTCATTTCCCAAGCCCGGTGAAATTTCGTTGGCGCATCACGGAGTTTTGTTTTTAGACGAGTTGCCTGAGTTCCACCGCGATGTGTTGGAAGCCCTGCGGCAACCGTTGGAGGAAGGAACGGTGACCATCTCCCGCGCCACCCACAGTGTGACTTTCCCCGCCAGTTTTTTGTTGGTCGCTGCGATGAACCCTTGCCCGTGCGGGTATGCGACGGATGCGACGCGCCGTTGTCGCTGCTCGCCGCAGCAAATTCGCTCCTACCGCCGACGGATTTCGGGTCCGTTGTTGGACCGCTTTGATATGCATTTGGAAGTTCCTCGCTTGACAGCGGAGGAAATTCTGGAGCCAGGCTCAGGGGAGCCATCAATGCGTATTCGGGAACGAGTTATTCGGGCACGGGAGCGACAGCGAGAGCGCTATGAGAAACTGGGATTGCCCATCACTTGCAATGCCCACATCCCACCCAAAGCCGTTCGGGATGTTTGTGTTTTGGATGGAGAGGCTAAAGATTTACTGCGGGCAGCGATTCAATCGCTGGGGCTTTCGGCGCGGGCGCACGACCGCATTGTGAAGGTCGCCCGCACTATTGCGGACTTGGAAGGGAGCGACACTATTCGCCCCCGTCATGTGGCGGAAGCCATCTCTTATCGCACCTTAGACCGACAACTGTTTGAGGTGTGATGCAAAGTGGCGCTCGCTGATGTATAATTGCCGTGACGGCGCAGGATAGGAGGGATTGGAGATGAAGCGAGCAAGGGTTTGGCTGGTTGGGACGGTTTTGCTTGCTGGGCTGGTTACTGCACAGCCATCTGTTATCTCGTGGACGCTACCTCGCGGAGATGAGCGGAACAGTGGGGTTGTTGCATTGCCTTTGCGTCCACCCCTTTCGTTGCTCTGGCATTTTGTGCCGCCACAAGTGCGACAACACAACCGTTTCGCTATCACCCACGATGGGGAGCGGGCTTATTTGGTGACTTCTAATGACCTGATCTGCCTGAACCTTTTAGACGGACGGCGCTATGAGGAGTGGAAAACGGAGAACTTGCCCCTCATCTTTACCACGCCCCCCGTGTTGGCGAGTGGGCTCATCTTCGTCGGCACCAGCCAAGGTGATGTGTATGCGTTCAACCCTGTAACGGGTGCCCATGAACGAACACTTTCTTGGGAGCGGGTGAGCATCAATGCGTTAACTGCGGCGGACCAGTGGTTGTTTATCGGCACTTCGGACGGTTTTGTCCACGCTGTGCCCCTCCAGGGAGCAGCAGAAACACCGCTGCGTGTGGCTTTAGGATACCCTGTCACCACGAACTTTGCCGTCGGTCGGTGGAAAGGTGGAACTTTCCTTTGCATTGGTGGAGGATTACAGCGGCTCTTTTTCATCAGCCTGACCGAAAAAGGTGGGCAGTTGCAGATGCGGGATTACGCCCGCACCCTTTTGCCAGCCGGCACCAGTTTGACTGATCCCGTGTTTGACTCACAAACGGAAACGGTTCTTATCGGTGTTGGCGACCACTTGGTGCGCCTTTCCCCTCGTGGCACTATCCTCTCCTATGCCCGCGTGAAGGGCACTATTCGCGGCGCACCAGTGGTTAGCCCTGAAGGCACCGTTTACGCAGCGACGGATGAACGAATGGTTTACGCTTTTGAGGGACGACTGCTGAAACCCAAGTGGTCACTGGAACTCCCTTCATCTGTCCACGCTCCCATGCTATTAACGGGCACAACCCTCTGGGTCGTCACTTCCGACGGTTTAATTTACGGATTGGACACAAAGACCCAAGAAGTGTTGTGGCGCTTCCGTTTGGGCGATGTCAACCCCAACTACTTCTCAACAAGCGTCTTAGCACCGTTGGTGGCGACTCCTTTCGGGTTGTGCGTCGTGGACACGAACGCTCGCATCTACGCTTTCACTCTTCCCGCTTTCGCTCCCGATACAGCACCACCACACATCTACGAGCCGACTTTGCTGCTCTACGGCAGTGACCCAACTGGCTTGTGGCGGCAAATCGTTGGCTACCGTTTGCGCGATGACTTCTCGCTGCAGGATTCGCCCGCCATTCCTGGTCGGGCGCCCATCTACCTGCGCGTGAAGGTGATGGACAACGGCTCCGGTGTGGATGAACGGAGCCTGAAGGCTCAACTAATCTCCCTGCGCGCTCAGCGCACTACCGACCTGTTTTCGGAGTTTAAACCAGTGCAAGCCGAGTGGATGATTTATGTCCATGCCGAACGCCCAGCGAAAGAGGGGAAACCAACCTCGGAAGCCCCCGCAAGGCAGGAGGTAGCCGGTCGGATGCGGTTGTTGACACCTTTGCCGGATGGCGAATATGTGGTGGTTCTTCGTGCCAACGATTATGCAGGCAATCAGGTAGAGAGACGCTTCGCCTTCCGCGTGGACAACACTCTCCCCCCACCCATCATCCAAATCACAGGAATGCCTGGGGTTGGCGCCCCTGGCGGAGCAGGTGTTCCCGGTGCGCCTGGCGGGATGTTTGGAATGCCTGGCGGTCCAGGGTTTCCAGGCGGCGGATTTCCTGGCGGACCTGGGATGCCTGGCGGTGGCTACTGAGACACTCAAGGAGGGGAAAAGATGGGTGCTTTCTTGGGGTTCGTCTTAGTCATCGCCCTCATCATCTACGCTGCCTATTTCGCGTTCATCAACACCGCTGCTGCTACCTTTGACCCGCAGACCAAGATGGTAACCCTTTACCTCTGGCACAGACTGACTTTCCTTTCTGCTTGGGACTTGCAAAGTCTCGCTATTCAGGTGCGGTTGTGGGAGTTAGTCCTTTACGGGGCAGGAGGGGCTGCCATCCTCGGCTGGCTCATCGGTTGGTGCATGGGGCGGCGAGGGATGAGAGAGCGTTTGCTCTCCCTCCAACAAACGCAGCAAACCCTCCGCCAAACGCAAACGGAATTGCAGCAAACCCGCCAACAACTTGTTCGCTTGCAAGAGCAGTTGATAGAAGTGCATCGGCAACATGAGATGCGGTTAGCCGATTTGACGGAGAAACTGCTTGCTGTCACGAAAGCAGCCCTTCCCACTTCCGAAGTGCAAGTGGAAAGTTTACCGCTGATGGAGGCACCATCACTGCCCGAAGGGCGAGGCGAGGAGGAAGCGAGCAAATCAAACCCTTAGCCGTTGCAGGAGGGCATCGGCTCCCATGCGCTCAGAGGAGACCTTGGCGTGGTTGCGATTGAGCCGAGCAGGGTTGTCACCGCAGCGGCAGCGCCAGTTGTTAGAAGTCTTTGGCTCTCCCGAAGCCATCTTCGCCGCTTCTGATTCTGCCCTCCTGAGGTTGCCAGGTTTTTCCGAGGTGCATCTGAGCAAACTGCGCCAAGCCCAAAAAGATGCCCAACCAGAGCGTGACCTTTGGAAACTGGAGCGGATGGGTGGCTGGCTCTTGACAATCTTTGATAACCGCTATCCCCCGCTTCTGCGCCGCCTCCCTGATGCGCCCCCTGTGTTGTATGTGTTAGGCACGGTAGAAACGAACGACGAACGAGCCATAGCAGTTGTAGGCACCCGAAAGCCCTCCGACTATGGACGCCGAACGGCTCACCACATCGCTACCGAACTGGCTGCTGCAGGCTTTACCGTTGTGAGTGGCTTAGCAGAAGGGATTGACACCGCTGCTCATAAAGGGGCTTTGGATGCCAACGGACGCACTTTCGCCGTGTTGGGCTGTGGATTGGATGTTCTGTATCCCCGCAGCAACAAGGAGTTAGCACGCCGCATCGTTGAGCAAGGAGCATTGTTGACGGAGTTCCCTTTAGGAACACGCCCGCAGGCGTGGCATTTCCCTCAGCGCAACCGAATTATCAGCGGGATGAGCCTTGCGGTTATCATCGTGGAAGCCCCTGCCAACAGCGGCGCCCTCATCACCGCTGACTGGGCAGCGGAGCAAGGGCGGGAGGTCTTTGTCGTTCCTGGTCCTGTTGACCAACCCAGTTTTGAGGGCAACCACCGGCTGTTGCGAGAAGGGGCGCGCTTGTTCACTTCCGTTGCGCAAGTGCTGGAGGAGTTGGGCGTGACGCCCGTTCCCCTTCCTCGTGGCACCCCCCGAGGGCAACGCCCCTTGCCCGACCTTTCGCCTCCCGAAACGAAAGTGTGGTCCGTCCTTACCAACGATTGGCGGCACGCGGACGACATTATTCGCGAAAGCCAGTTATCCACCAGTGACGCTCTTTCAGCCCTCACCTTGCTGGAACTGAAAGGGTTAGCCGAGCGCGCCGATGGCAACCGCTTTCGGCGGTCCCCACAATGGCAATAGCCCTTCCACCATCGCAAACTTTTCGCTGAGGTGACCACCATGTTGCGCGTCGTTGTCATTGACAATTACGACAGTTTCACCTACAACCTCGTGCAATACTTGGGCGAATTGGGCGCAGAGGTGTTAGTGTTTCGCAACGATGCTATCGCTCCAGAGCGCATTGCGGAACTGGAGCCTACCCATCTTGTCATCTCGCCGGGACCGTGCACGCCTAACGAGGCAGGCATTTCGGTAGAAGTGATTCGCCAGTATGCGGGCAAGGTGCCCATCCTGGGTGTTTGCTTGGGGCACCAAGCCATCGGTCAAGCCTTTGGTGGACGCATTGTCCGCGCCAAACGGCTCATGCACGGCAAAACTTCTCTCATCCGTCACGACGGGAAAACCATCTTCGCCGACTTGCCCAACCCCTTTGAAGCAACCCGCTACCATTCGCTTGTCATTGAGCGGGAGAGTTTGCCTGACTGCTTGGAAATCACCGCTGTTAGTGAAGACGACGGCGAAATCATGGGCGTTCGGCACAAAGACTTTCCGCCCGAAGTGGCTGTGGAAGGCGTTCAGTTCCATCCTGAATCCATCCTCACCACTGTGGGCAAAGACTTGCTCCGCAACTTCTTGCACCGTTGCGGCAAACAAGTGCGGAACCTTTAGCAAGGGGGGACAAAATGGATGGTCGTGGCGCGTTCGCTGCGAGATTTGTATTGCCCTGAAGAGCAAGGCACTGCCTTTGCCATTGACGGGTTTGTGCCTCATGAGGAATTGCAAATGTGGCTGGGTAAAGGCGTTTTGGGGCAAACCAGCAACCAAACTCTGTTCCTGCAGCGACTTCAAGAGGGAGCATTGGACGACGAAATTCGCTGCCGCCTCGCCGAAGGCTACACCCCACCCGAAATCTTCAACCAACTTTACGACTTGGAAGCCCAACGCTCTGCAGAGATGTTAGCCCAATGGGTTGGTGATTCCGACCACTGGGGCGTGAGCCGCGAAACGGATGCCCTGAAAGCGAACGACCCAGAAGCCGTTGCGGCGGAAGCGGTGAAAATCCAGCGCCTCTCCCCTCGCGTTTTTGTCAAGATAGCCAATGTGGGCGAAACGCCAGAACAGGTGAGAGCGACCATAGCCGGCGCAATGGTGCGCGCTTTCCGAGAAGGGATAGTGCTCAACCCCAACATCACACTGGTCTTCGGCGCTCACCACTACCTTAACACGGTCGCTGGCTTCCTTGACGGCTTAGAGGCTATCGCCAGTATGGGTGGTGATCCCACACCTGTTCGCTCCGTCAACAGCCTGTTCGTCAGTCGCTTGGACACAGCAACCGACGCGCTGATTGAGAAGCAGCAACAAGCCTCCCCTGAGCAACGAAGCGAACTGGCGCTGCTTAGGGGGAAAGCCGGTATCGCCAACGCAAAGTTTGTCTATCGCCTGTTCCGAGCCATCTTCTTGGGAGAACCGTTGGAAGACCCTGCCAACCTGCTGACGGAGGAAGAGAAAGCGCAAATTACCGATTTGGCTGTCCGTTGGGCTGCTTTGAAGCAGCGCTTTCCTAACCTTCGCTTGCAACCCATCCTCTTAGCCAGCACCAGCAACAAAAAGCCGGGGGTCTACAGCGAACTCCTGTATGTGCTGCCCTTGTTGGGACCATATTTGGGCAACACTGTCCCCGTGAAGACATTGACGGCTTTGGAGCAGTTCTTGCGAGAACGGGGAATTCCCCGCCGTGCCACTATCTTGGAACCGTTGCCGTGGATAGAGCAAACGGGTGAGACCATCCCTGTGTGGGAGGAAGCCGTCATCGCTATTGGTAGCACTCCCGTGAAGACTGCTGACGAAATCCTGCAGTTGCTGCAAGAATTCGTGTATCGCCCTCAAGGCACTTCCCTTCGTGACTTGACAGACCAATTACGGGATCAAGGTGCGGAAGCCTTCGCTCGTGACCAAAAGCGGGCTTACGAACTAATTGCCCAAAGGGTAGAGCAACTCGCTGCCAAAGGTTGACCACTCCCGCAACGGGTTGTGATTGCAGAGCGAGTGGTCTCTCTCACAGGTGTTGTCGTTTTGGCATTAGCGCTTGAAGGGAGGGCTACAGGCATGTTGCGTATTGGTGACTTTGTGGCGGTGAACGAAGTAGCATCCGTCGTTCAATTGGCGGTGGTGCGCGAGGCGCCTCGGCACGAAAGTTTCCCCGACACCCTTGCCCCTCTCGTGGACGGTTACCTTGTCGTTGAAGGTGCGAACGCGGCTGCCGTTCACGGATTGCTCTCCGCCCTGCCGAGGGGTGGCGCTTTCCTGCTTAACGGCGTTTACGGCACAGGCAAATCGCACCTGTTAGCCTTTCTGGGCTTGTTAGCGGAGTTCCCTGAAGCGCGGCAGCGCTTTGCGAGCCATCACCCAACTTGGGCTCCTTTGCTGCAACCGTTGGGCAATCACCGCTTCTTCGTCACCTATATCAGCCTTGACGAATTTGACCCTACTGCCCTGCCGCTGGAAACCGTTGTCGCTCGCGAGATAGCAGCGGAAGCAGAGCGGAAAAACTTCTCCATCCCCACAGACACCACTGCGCGGAGCGAGTGGCTACGCACCGTGTGGCAGATGGTGCAATCGCAAGGGTTTGCTGGGCTGGTCATTTTAGTGGACGAACTGGCGATGTTCCTCAACGCTAAAAGCGGTGAGAGCCTTAACCGAGATGCTTCCTTCCTCCAGTTTCTGGCACAAGCGACCCTTCGTTTCCCGCTGCTATTAGTGGGCGCATTGCAGCGGGGCATAGAAGATTTGCAACGAATGGAGCCTTACGCCATCACGCAAGTGCGCGACCGCTTCCAACAAACTTGGCTGCTGGGGCTCGCCCACGCTTTGCCCCTCGTTCAGCAAGTGCTGCTGCGAAAGAAGCAAGAGAGCGAGTTGCTCCGCTGCTTGCGAGAACTGCGGTCGCAAGCGACTTGGGCTCAAAAGTTTAGCCTTGACGAACTTTTCGCTTGCTATCCGTTTCACCCCCTCACCCTTCGCTGTCTGGAACGGAGCGTCGGTGCTTTCTTCTCCCGCACCCGCAGCATCGTCACCCTTGTGCAAACAGCCGTCAAAGAGCGATTGGATGCCCCTTGGGATCACCTCATCACGCCCGATACCATCGTTGACCATTTTGAGCCTGACCTTGCGGCTCACCCGCTGCTGCGACCGTTCGCCCAAACGGTGTTGCCCTACTTCCAAGTTGAACGAGCGGGATTGGCATTTCAGGAAACTTTGCCTCTCGTCAAAACTTTGTTGGCGTTCCAGTTGGGGGGCGAGGAGCCGTCGGCGCAATTTTTGGCGAATGCGCTGATGCAAGAAGCGAACGAAGTTTGGGCGAAGTTGGAGCAACTGCGCACCAACGCCAACTTTGTTGACGCTGTCCGTCGCACGGGCTCCCCTCAGGACACCTATCGGCTGGACCCGCAAATTACCGTGACAGAAGCGTTCCGCCGGCGATTGAGCGAAAAAGTCTACGCTCTTGCTGATGACGACCCTCGCTTGGTGCGGTTCGCGTGGGAGTGTCGCGGCGACGAATGGGCATTGCCACCCTTTTTTGAGCCCCGAACGCTCACCACTCATTGGCTGCGAACGCAACGCCGCGTAGTGGTCACAGCCACTGATTTGCGGCGGCTTGACGAAGCGCGGCTGCAACAGATAGCGGCTTCTTTAGCCTCCACCCACACGGACGAGTGCTTGCACCTGTTCTTGGCTTTGCCCACTCATGTGGACGCCCAATTAGTCCACTTTGTGGCGTTGATGGACAAAGTGTGTGAAGCGGTGGCGGAGATCAGCGACGAAAGGACACGAACTGACCTAACCCGCTTCATCCACGCCGTTGTAGCGCTCCTGCCGCGCGAGCCTAATGAAGCGGAGCGCCTTCGCTGGCGGGAGAACGCAGCCGTCTGGTTGCTCTGTCAAGATTTATCGCTGGCGGAGAGCGACTTGGAGATGAAAGTTTTGGAGCGCGCCCGAGAAATGCTGTCGGCTCGCCAATGGGAGACGCAACGGCTCCTCCAGCGCCTTTACGGTGACGGCATCCTTGTTCGGATTCGGGACGGGGGACGCGGGACGAGGGACGGGAAAGTGACGGCAAAAACCGAAACCATTCCCGTGCGGAATTTGGTGAGCGCTGATTTCCCCTCTGTTGACGAACTGGTTCGGGCTGTTGCGGAGTCAGTGCTGCCACAGGTTTTCCCCGCTTTTCCGCTCTTAGCCCCTCGTCGGGAAGCCTCAGGGCAAACCTTGCGGGCGCTCGCAAAGTTGCTGTTGCGCGGTTTGCCACCCGCATCGCTGGACATCAACGCAGAGCGTTGGCTGGAGTTAGTCGCCCTGCCGTTGGGCGTTGTGGAGCGCCAAGACAAGCGCTTGACCGTTGCTGCACCCCACGAGAATTTGCGTGAAGCCATCATGAACCTCATCGGAAACAGTGCGCCATATTCGCAGGTAGAAGCCGCGTTGGCGAAGAGCGAGTTCGGGTTGCCCCCTGACCTCGCCCAATTGGTCATTGCTGCCCTTTTGCGCTTAGGATGGCTCGTTGCCCGCGACCGAAACGACAAAGCATTGCCTCCTGAAGACATCGCTGTTCCCCTAAGCCGTTCCATCGCCACCCTTAGTCCCGCCGAAGTTCTGAGCAGCGATGAGTGGGCGACGGTGCGCCCTTTCCTTGCCGCTGCTTTGGGAGAAGTGTCGGAAACGATCACACCTGAGACGCAACAGCGCTTCTGGTCGCAATTGAGGGAGCGTTTGAACGAGTGGAAACTAACTTTGCAAGATGTCAATGCCCGCTTGGCTCAATGGCAACGAGAGTTGCGGCAGTCGGAAATCGTTTGGCGGCGCACCGCGACAGTTTTGCAGCAAGGGGCGGAATTAGTTGCGTTAGCAGACGAACCGCTGAGCGCTGCCAATGGGTTGAGAAGTTGGGCAGACAGGGTGATGCGCTTGGGTTTAACCGCTGACACCTTGCGCCAATGGCAACAAACCTTTGAAACGGCAGCGCAGTTTTTTGCGGTTTCCGCTGACATCCTCGCTGGGGTTCGCTACCTGCGAGCAATGGGGCAATTGCCTCAGGACTTAGCAGACCGTCAGTTGCGATTGTTGGAGGAAGTGCAACAAGGAGAAGCCCTTTTGAGCCGCTGGCAGGAATGGCTCAAGGCGTTCCACCAGTTTCGCAGCGATTACATTGCCGCTTACATCCGCCACCACGAACGCGCTTACCGTGGGGCAGCGTGGGATGAGTTGCAGCAGTTGCAGCAAGGTAGGGAAGGGCAACTTTTGGCAGAGTTGAGCGAGTTGCCCGAAGCACCTGAAGAGGGGCGCAACGCCCTCCAGCAATTGCGCCGCCTGTTGGCGCAGCGGTGTTCAGAAACGGCTTTGACCCTTGCTCCCGCTTTGCAGCGCCAACCCTTCTGTCCCCGCTGTGGCTTGACGATGGACAAAACGGTGGAGGTGGACACCAGCGTTATCACGACAACCGTCCGCAACGCTTTGCTGACTTTGCAACGATGGTTCTGCGCGCCCGAACAGCGAGAGCAGTTGAAGCGCTTCGCCGAAACACTGTCGCCTACAGAACGGTCGCTGTTGGAGCACGCTCTCAAACTTTCACCAGAAGACGAAGCGGGTTGGCAGTTCCTCACTGAAGCGCTACCGCTTCTCCAAAAGGCTCTCTCCCCAACCGCTGTAGCGGAGGCAGACCTAACGGAGTTGTGCGAAATGTTGGAGGGGCGCTACCTTACTTGCGACGAAGCCGTGACCCTCTTTCGCGCGTGGTTGGAAAGCAAACTCCCTGCTCGCGAAGCCCGTTTGCGCTTTGTCTGGCGAAAGGGACAAGAGTTGTAATTTTGCAGCAACTGTAAGGGTTGCCCTACTCCCATCTCCCCAACGGTTCAACATGGTTGGGATCCAGCCCCCTTTGGAGCGTTCCGAAGACCTCCTTCGTCACGGGGTCAATGAGGTGGTCGTGGTCAAGGTAGAGGCGGGGCGTCTTCCACAAAAGCAACAGGGCTTTCCACAATGGCATTTCGTTATAGCGCTCTGGCCATAGTGCTTTGACCAACCTCTTGACTTCGGGGGCATACTTGGAACTCATAGCGGGGAACAAGTGATGCTCCGTGTGGTGACTGAAGTGCAGGTGCACGATGTCCATCCACTTGGGAACCGTTACGGTCAGCGTGCTCACCACAGGGTCTGTCTCGTCCATTTGGGGGTTGAGTAGGTGATTGGTGGCGATATAACTCATGGCGATGAAGTTTCCAATGAGTAGCGGCAAAACATACGCCCAAACAAAGTCGCTGATGCCTAACCAAAAGACGAGACTGCTCCAAGCAGCGAAGGGGATGAGCCGCTCCCCCCACAGCACCCATCGGGTGGGTCCATCAGCAAGCCTTTGCAGCCTCCAGAACATTTGAGACGAGTGCATGGTGAACCACACGCTCAACATGGGGAGAAACAAGAAGCCATTGCGCCGCACCAACCGATAAAGCCATTGCAACGCAGGGCGGCGCTGGTAATCGGCATAAGTGGCGGAAGTATCGGGGTCTTTGTCGGGATGTTGGGTGTGGACATGGTGTTGGACATTGTGCCACAGCCGCCACATGGTCGGTCCCACCCAGAAGGGAGAGAAACAAACCGCTGCTGCCAAGTCCCGCAGCCACCTTTTTCGGACGACCGCTCCATGCATGATTTCGTGACCGAGGAAGCCGAGGCTGGCGAAAGAGTTGCCTATTAGCACGGCTGCGAGAAGTTTTCCAACAAAACCACCCCAACCGCTCACAACAGCGGCGATGCTGCCGATGATAACCAAAGCGTGCGGCACTGCCCAAAGCAGTCGGTGTGGCAACGGCTTGAAAAAGTGTTCAGGCAACAACGGGCGCAAGACGCGCACATACTCCTTGTGCGAAATTGCTGCGAGTTTCCCCATCTGGCTTTTCTCCTTTGCGCAGAATTTGGGGGCTTGGGAGAGGAGCGGATTGATGCGCTCATCCCCTCCGCCACCATTGATGGCGAAATGGTAGCACAGCATCGCTGTAAAAGGCAAGGAAAAAAACCTTTCGGTCCCAAACTGCCCAGAGCGAATTCACCAATGCTCTCGGCACTTTCCCGTGTTAGAATGCCTTTAGAGCATCAAGGGCTTTTCTTTGCTTTTTTGCAATCGCTGCGGCTTTCAGGTAAACGGTAAAAGCCTTGAGATGAAGAGGTGACAAATGGCGCCGATGCAACAAGGAGCATGCGGAGAGACGGCGGAGTTGTCGGAGCGTCAATGCGATGTCTTGATTGTCGGTGGCGGGATTGCTGGATTGTGGTGCGCTTACCATGCTGCCCCGAAAGGGCAAGTGGTGGTGCTCAACAAAGGCAGTTTTGAGGAAGCCAACACTTTTTGGGCGCAAGGGGGGATGGCTGCCGCTTTGGCACCCTCTGACGCGCCTGAAAAGCACTTTGCCGATACGGTGACGGCGGGAGCGGGATTGTGTGACGAAGATGCTGTCTGGGCGTTAGTAACCGAAGCGCCTAAGCAAGTGTTAGCGCTGTGGCAGATCGGTGTCCCCTTTGACACAGATGACGGGCAACTGGTTTTGACCATTGAGGGTGCCCACTCTGTTGAGCGCATCGTTCACGCTTATGGCGATGCAACAGGGCGGGCAGTGATGGAAACACTCCCCAAAGCCGTAGAGGAGCGAGGGGTGAAACTTTACGAACGAGCGACGGTCGTGCGGTTGCTGGCGCACGAAGGCGAATGCGTGGGGGCTTTAGCCGTTCGCGATGGCAACTGGGAAATTTGGCGCGCAAAAGTAACCGTGTTGGCAACGGGTGGGAGCGGACAGTTGTTCGCAGTGACCACCAACCCGCAGGGAGCAACAGGCGAAGGCATTGCTCTGGCGTTTGAAATTGGCGCTCAAGTTGCCGATGTGGAGTTCGTGCAGTTTCACCCCACTGCCTTAGCCGTTGGAGAAGTGCCCCGTCCACTCATCTCGGAAGCGGTGCGGGGCGAAGGGGCAGTGTTGCGCAATGCAAAAGGGGAGCGTTTTATGCTTCGCTACCATCCCCGTGCTGAGTTAGCGCCCCGCGATGTAGTCGCGCGCGCCATCTTCACGGAGATGCAGGAGACAGGGATGCCTTATGTGTGGCTGGACATCTCCCATCGGGGCGAAGACTTCGTGCGGAGGCGTTTCCCCAACATCTACCAAGCCTGTTTAGAGCGAGGGTTCAACATCGGTCGGGAGCCTGTCCCTGTCGCACCTGCAGCCCATTACCATATGGGTGGCATCCGCACCGATTTGTGGGGACGGACAAATGTGCCAAGACTGTTCGCCATCGGCGAATGCGCGTGCACCGGTCTGCATGGGGCAAATCGCCTCGCCAGCAACTCTTTGACAGAGGGGTTAGTTTTCGGGGCGCGAGCAGCGCAAGCAATGGACGAGTGGTTGTCATCTTCCCCGCCTCCTTCGCCTGTTTCTTTGCCCCGCTCTTTCCTTTGGCAGGGTGATCCGTTGGTGCTCCGTCAAGTGCAGCAAACAATGAGCGAGTTGGTAGGCGTGGTTCGGTGGGCGGAAGGGTTAGAACGAGCCTTAGCGCGGTTGCGGGAGTTGGGCAAAGGTGGACGCGGGGTTTGCACCTATTGGGTCACCACCGCTTGGCTCATTGCCCGAGCCGCATTGGAGCGGGAGGAAAGTCGCGGCGCTCAATTTCGGCGAGATTTTCCCGAGCGCGACGATGAGCGATGGCAAGTCCACTTGGTCTGGCAACGGGGGGACGGTCCCGTCTGGGAACAACCACCGAAGAAAATTTATCAAGCCGTTCGCCGACTCCCTTCTCCGCCTGCTGTGTCATAATTTGCCAACACCTGCCGTTCGTTTCGCAAAACTTTCGGAAAGGTTTTGGCATCCTCCATCGGGTAGCAGCACAACAGATGACCGAGAGCAAGGAGGTGAGACGCGGCACCTTCCCAGAGCACTAAACGGAGAGGTTGCCGCAAGGGCGATGGGACGAAGAGGAGCGCGCATGGTGGCTTTCGTGGAACCGCAGCAAGAGGAGTTTGAGCGAAAACGGGGTGTTACAGGCATCTCTGTGGAAGAAGGCTTGGTGCATGTGGAAGTGCAAGTGGCACCCGATTTGAGGGAACGGCTGAAAGTTTTCAAAGCCTTAGCCGATGCAGGCGTCAGCCTGTTCCTCATCAAGTTTCACCCTGACAGTGTCCACTTCCTCATCCGCAAAGAGGTGCTCCGAAAGGCGCAGCGGGTGCTACAGGGGCTTCAACGCCCCACTAAAGTCACTCGCGATTGCGCGCTGGTTTCTGTGCTATCCTCCGCCATGAGGGATTTGCCAGGCGTGATGGTTCGCATTGCCGAAGCCCTTTACGAGCAGGGCGTTGACTTGCTGGAAACGGGCGACTCTCACGACTCTGTCATGATCTTGGTTCGCCGTGCCGATGTGGAAAAAGTGGTCACTGCGTTGCGACAAAAGTTTGGGTTATGAGAAGCGCACTCGCTTGTGACAGGGGGGATTCGTTGTGCGCATTGTGGTGCAAAAGTTTGGCGGCACTTCTGTGGCAACGAAGGAGAAACTTTTCATCGCTGCCCAACGGGTGGTGCGCGCAAAACGGGAAGGTTATGCGCCTGTCGTGGTCGTTTCAGCCCCAGGGCGCAAAGGTGACCCTTATGCCACCGACACCCTCATTAGTTTGGCAAAGGACATTGACCCGCAAGTGCCAGTAGAGCCGCGCGAATTGGACTTGCTAATGACCTGCGGCGAAATCATCGGCATTGTCCTAATGGCGCAAGCCATCAAAGCGCTGAGCGGTTACAAAACCATCGCCTTGACGGGAGGGCAAGCGGGCATTTACACCGACGGGAACTTTGGCAACGCCCGCATCGTTCGCATTGACCCCACCCCTGTCCACGAAGCCTTAAGGAGCGGCTATATCCCCGTAGTGGCAGGGTTTCAAGGCGTGACGGAGCACCACCAATTGGAAGGGCACGGACAAATCACCACTTTGGGACGGGGCGGTTCGGACACAACCGCAGGGGCGTTAGCAGCAGCGCTGCGAGCGGAAGCCTGTGAGATTTACACCGATGTGGAGGGCGTGATGACTGCCGACCCTCGCATCGTTGGCAACAAAGCGCGGGTGTTGCCCTCGGTCACTTACGAAGAAGTTTCCGAAATGGCGCACTTGGGCGCAAAAGTTGTCCACCCCCGCTGCGTGGAGATTGCTATGGACCATCGCATCCCCGTGTGGGTGCGCAAACCCGACAGCGCTAATTTAGGCACCGTCATCAAGGAACGCGCCAGCGATTTGCCCCGAAAGGTGTTCCGCTTCACCGGCGTTACCCATCTCCCCTATGTGGCGCACTTGAAAGTCCATGTCGCTCACCAAGACGACCTGCCCGAAATTGAAACGGAGATTTACCGCCTATTGGGCGAAGCGGGCATCGTTACCTACTTCGTGGGCAAGAGCCGCCAACTCTTTGAGTTCGCCATCGTGCGGGATAATTTGGAACGGGTGCGCAGCCTGTTGGATGGCTTGACCATTCCTGTCACCGTGAACCGTCACAGTCGCCTTTACCTGCTCACCCTTGACCCGAATTCCGTTGCCCATCGGGAGCGGCGCCGCATCTTGGCACAAATCCAACCCAAGTTGGAAATCGTGGACGCTCCTGTGGAAGTTACCACCAACTGCGCCATCGTTAGCATCGTGGTGCTCAACACGCGGGAAGTGCCCGGCATTATGGCTCGGATTTTGGAAGCGATGGTGGATGCCAATATCCCTGTCTTGCAAGTTGCCGATGCGCAGCACTCCGTCTCGTGCCTCGTGTTGGAGGAAGACATGGTCCGCGCTGTCAATGTCCTGCACGACAAATTTGAGTTGCATAAAGGTGTGGCAGAAGAACTTCGGGTGCTGTGAAGGGCTGTGACAAGGGACTCAAGCGCGGGACAAAAAATGGAAGGTGTGGCTCCCAACGCACCGAAAGAACGAAAAAATCAGCGCATCAAGTGATGCACTCTCAGCGAACCGAAAAAAACGAAATCGGCATGGAGGGTGCGTTCCCTACACACCGAAAATGGGTTTGGAGGGTGCGCCTTCTGGAGCGCGGAAAAATTTCAGCGCATTGGGAGATGTGCCCCCAATTGTTCTGCCTGCTAAAGCAGGTGCTCAAAAAGGCGTCAACGACTACGGGCTAAAGCCCGTAGCATGAGTTTGTGGTTTTGCCGAAGCGTCAGCGGAAACGCCCATGCCACTGGCTTTAGCCAGTGGTTGATGACGCCATCCTTGAGTGCCGATTTCAATCGGCGAAAAGTTATCGCATCTAAAGGCGCTCCTATAGTGAAAGCGAGCGTCAAGGACAAGCACCAACGCTGCGAATGAGCGACAAAAAGCAAAAACCCGGCAGGATCCCACCCGCCATCGGCGGGCTGCACCCACACGGTAGTGGGCACCTGCCGAGCGCTGGCACGATCATGCCACAGATAGCAGCAAAACGCAAGAGCAACCGCTCACAAAAATACGGTCAGTTTTCACAATTACGCTATTACTTTGACGCGATTTTGAGCGCGACCGCAGACTACACTTTCACATTAGTGGCGACCTGCCGGGCGCTGACAAAATCATGCTGCATCACAGGTCAAAGCGCAAAGACACAAGATGGAGACGGAGGAGATGCTCGCACAGTCTATACTCCCCGCTTTGGAGCAGTTGTGCGGGTTGATAAGCAGATTGTCAATCGCTTCGTTGACAGCAGCGTTGATTTGCCGTTTCTTTGGAGAGCGCTGCTTCCTCTGCAGGTCCCGCCTGCGGAGCAGGGTGCGGGCTTCAGTGCGGCGCTGACTCTTCAGGGCGGTCAGCGTAACGGCGAAGCGTCATGTCCAACTCGCCGTAAAGTTCGCCATAGCGAACAACTGTGACAATAGCGTCGTTGAACACTTCGGGAAACCGAGCCATCGCCCGCGAAAGAGAAAAGCCCTGCCCCACAAGGTTGCGGACGATGCTCAGGGTATGGCGCAACGCTAAGTCGCTGACAGCGCTTTCCGCCGCTTGAAGGCAATCCAAGAAAGAGCGCTGCCCCCCAGCGGTTTCCAATTCTTCAGCGAGCGCTCGCGCCCACCGCCGCAGTTCTTCGGGAGGCACCGTCATAAGCGTCCCCCTTTCGGTGCAGGCGAAACAAGCCTTCAGCAACCGTCGGCGGTTGCCGCCATCCATGATGTGGCGCCCCGCAAGTGTTACCAGAATTTTGCCACACAGTTTCCCCTTGCCCAGTGCAATCCCCTTTCAGCGTGGCAAAATGCAAGGTAACTCTCGCAGCGTAAAGGAGATGGGGTGAGGTTCGGTGCCGAGAACGCTATTGTTGGAAATTGGGACGGAAGAGATGCCAGCACGGTTCATGCTGCCCGCTTTAGAGCAATTGCGCGAGTTGACGGAAGCGATGCTGACAGAATTGCGGTTACCCTACGGGCAAATCCGAACTTTAGGCACGCCCCGTCGCCTCGCCGTTATCGTGACAGAAGTAGCGGAACAGCAGACACCCGTTGTGCGGGAAATCCGAGGTCCCGCCAAGCAAGTCGCTTTTGATGCAGCGGGCAACCCAACGAGAGCCGCTGAAGGCTTTGCTCGCGCGCAAGGCATTGCCGTTAGCGATTTGGTTGTCAAGGCAACGGAACGAGGCGAGTTCGTGTTTGCCATCAAGCGCGAGGAAGGGCGCCCCGCAAAGGAAGTGTTGGCGGAAGCCCTTCCCAACCTTATCCGCTCCCTTTCCTTCCCCAAAACGATGCGGTGGGAGGAAAGCGGGCTGCGCTTTGGACGCCCCATCCGTTGGCTTGTCGCCTTGCTGGGCGAAGAAGTCATACCCTTTGAGGTAGCGGGCGTTCGCAGCGACCGCATCACCTACGGGCGACGCTTCACCGATGGGCATAGCATGGGCAAACCCATTACCTTGAACAGCGCGGACCTTTACGAAACCGCGCTGGAGTTAGCCCATGTCATCGTTGACCACACTCGCCGACGCAAGATGGTCGCTGAACAGGTGCGATCCGCTGCCCAATCGGTCGGCGGTGTTGCCCTTTTGTCTGATGACTTGCTGGATGAGGTCACCTTCTTGGTTGAGGAGCCTGTCGCTTTTGTGGGGCGCTTTGATGAACAGTATCTGTCGCTGCCGCCAGAGATTTTGGTTACGGTCATGCAGCACCACCAACGCTACTTCCCTGTGGTGCGAAGCACTGACGAGCCGCATCAATTGCTACCCTATTTCATCTTCGTCAGCAACGGCACACCCCAACGCCCCGATTTAGTGCAGCAAGGAAACGAGAAAGTGGTCACAGCGCGCTTTGAGGACGCTCGCTTCTACTTCGCCGAAGACCGCAAGCGCCGCTTGGAGGAGTTTTTGCCTATCCTAAGCACCACCGTGTTCATTGAAGGGTTGGGCACGATGGCAGACAAGGTGGAACGGTTAAAGCGGTTGGTATCAGAACTGCACGGTGGTCTGTCGCCAACTTTGTTACGAGCAGCCGAACTTTGCAAAGCCGACTTAGCCACTCGCTTGGTCAACGAGTTCACAGAATTGCAAGGCGTGATCGGGCGAATTTACGCCTTGTTGGATGGCGAACCACCCGAAGTGGCGGAGGCAATTGAAGACCACTACAAGCCCCTTCCGCCCGATTTTGAACCACCACGCAACGAGATTGGATGGTTGTTGGCGGTTGCAGACCGCATTGACACTTTGTGCGCCTGCTTTAGCCATCAACTCATCCCAACGGGTTCGCACGACCCCTTCGGGTTGCGCCGTGCTGCCACTACTTTGCTCCTGCTCCTGCGTTCCGCTCGGCGACCGCTGAACCTTGATGTGGCTCTCTCTCAAGCGCTGCGAGTTTTAGCAGAAACGGGCTTGGCACAAAACAACGCCGAAGCCGTGAAGGAGCAATTGAAAGCCTTCCTGCAAGAGCGGTTGGATGCTTTGTTGGAAGCAGAGGGGATTGACTTTGACCTGCGGCGCGCCGTTCTCGCTGCGGGGTTTGACGATGTGCCTGCAACTTTCGCCCGTGCTCACGCGTTGCAGCGACTCCGACAAGAGCGGGCTGAATGGTTCCGCACAACGGTCATCGCTTTCACTCGTGTGACCAACATTCTCGCTCAAGCCCGCCAAAAGAACGAGACGGTGCCTGAAGAGGTGCGCCCTGAAGTTTTCCAACTGGAAACGGAAAAGGCGCTTTGGGATGCTACGGAAACTGTCGCCCCGCGCTTTCAGGAATTCGTGCAGCGGCAAGATTTCATCGCCGCTTTTGAAACCCTTGCCGACGCTGCTCCGACGATAGACCGCTTCTTTGACGAAGTTCTGGTGATGCACGAAGACCCACAAATTCGCCACAACCGCTTGGCGCTGCTGCGGCGGGTGGAACGGCTGCTGCTGACGATAGCAGATTTTCGGCAGGTGCAAACATAGGAGGCGAACGGGGATGCGATTGGCAGAAGTGCAGCAGTTAGCCCAAGAAGCGTTGATGCCCAACTATGCGCGTTTGCCTGTTGCTTTCGTGCGCGGTTACGGCACGCGGCTGTGGGACACGGAAGGCAAGGAGTATCTGGACTTTCTAACGGGCATCGCGGTTTGCGGTTTGGGGCATTGTCACCCCAAATTGGTGGCGGCGCTGCAACACCAAGCAGCCATGCTCTGGCACACCAGTAACCTCTTTCACAACCCCTTGCAAGCCCGGTTGGCAAAGCGGTTGAGCGACATTAGCGGGGGTTACCAATGCTTCTTCTGCAACAGCGGTGCGGAAGCCAACGAAGCCGCTTTGAAGTTAGCCCGCAAAATCGGTCACGAACACTTTGGAGGCAAAACGGAGATTATCGCTGCTCTTGACAGTTTTCACGGTCGCACCTACGGCGCCCTTTCCATAACGGGGCAACCCAAATACCATCACGGTTTTGAACCGCTGGTGCCAAATGTGCGTTTTGTGCCTTTTGGCGACTTTGAGGCACTGGCGGATGCGATGTCAGAGCAAACTTGCGCCGTAATTTTGGAGCCCATCCAAGGCGAGAGCGGCGTTCGGGTGCCACCCGACGATTACCTGCCGAAAGTGGCGCAATTGTGTCAAGAGCGGCAAGTGCTGCTCATCTTGGACGAGGTGCAAACGGGGATGGGACGAACAGGACAATGGTTCGCGTTCCAACACTACGGAGTTGAACCTGACATCTTCACGCTGGCGAAAACTTTGGGTGGTGGCTTCCCTATCGGCGCAATGTTGGCAAAACCCCAATGGGCAAAGTTTCTCCAACCAGGTTCTCACGCCACCACTTTCGGCGGCAACTACTTAGCCTGCGCTGCTGCTCTGGCAGTTCTGGAAGTGATGGAGGAGGAGCGAGTCATAGAAAACGCGCAACGCATGGGCGATTACCTGATGAGCCGCTTGCGGCAGTTAGACGCTCCCATCAAGGAAGTGCGAGGAAAAGGGCTGATGGTGGCGATGGAGTTTACTGAGCCGATGGCGCCCAAGGTGCGAGACGCTTGCTTGCAAGCCGAACCCATTGGGTTGGTCGTCAACGCCATCGGCGACTACATCCTGCGCTTTCTGCCACCCTTGACCGTGACAGCGGATGAGATTGACGAAGCCATTAGCATCCTGCAACGCGCCATCGCCAGCACACTGGAGGGGATGTCTTCCGGCGCATCGTAATCATCAACGGGGAACGGACCCTCCTGAGCCCCTAAACCTTCGCACAAGCGATGCGTCCAAACGAAACAGCCGCAACACTGAAGTAACTCAAAACGCACGGAGGTGCGTGAGCATGCTGAGGCGCATCGTAGTGACAGCAGTGCTGGCAGGGGCGTTAGTGGGTATGGCAATGGCGCAGCCACCCGCCGGTGGTCGGCGAGGTCAGGGTGGTCCTCCCCCTGGTGCTCCCATGATGTTCCCTATGGGCGGTCCCATGTTTATGGTGGGGCTCCTCCGCAACCCACAAGTGCAGCAAGAGTTAAAACTGACGGAAGAGCAACTGCAGAAGTTACAAACCTTAGGTGAACAGATTCGCGAAAGGTTCCGAGGGCTCAGGCAGGAACTGCAAGGGCTCTCCCCTGAAGAGCGAGCAAAGCGCTTGGAGCAGGTTAACGCTGAAGTAGAGAAGCAACTGGCAACGGTGCTCACCGAGCAGCAACTCAAGCGCCTCAAGCAAATCACCCTGCAAGTGGAAGGTTACGCCGCATTGGTGCGCCCTGAAGTCGCTAAACAGGTCGGGTTGACAGAAGGACAGTTGGACCAGATTCGGGCGATTTTGCGGGAAGCAGCCGAAAAGCGCCGTGCGCTCTTCCAAGAAGGACCAGGTGCCGACCGCCAAGCCATGTTCCAGAAGATGCAGGAAATTCGCCGTTGGACCGATGAGCAAATTGAAAAACTCCTGACCGACCAGCAGAAGAAGAGGTGGCGAGAGTTGATCGGCGAACCCGTCAAGTTTGAACTTCGCCCCTTCGGCGGTTTCGGTGGTGGTCGGCGCCAGTAAGCCGTCTTCACACCAACGAGGGATTCGGAAGCGCCGCAGGTTTTTGCCTGCGGCGTTTTTGCTTTTGCACCCGCGAAAGGCTCTTTCCTTTGTGGCAAGAAAACGCTAAACTGCCTTTGACCACAAAAAGCGCGTCGGGCTTGTTTGTCAAGGAGGGACGCTGTCAATGCCAAAAGTGAAAGTCACGCTGCCCGATGGGAGCGTGCGGGAATACAACGAACCTGTCACGCCCTTGCAAATTTTGCGGGAATGGCAGCCAGAGAAGGAGAACGAAGTTCTGTTGGCGGAAGTCAACGGGCAGGGATGGGACCTGTTCCGCCCCTTGCCGGCAGGCGAGGTGCAATTGCGCTTTTTGGATTTCAGCCATCCCATCGCCCGCGACGCTTACCGCCACACGACCGCCCACATCTTAGCGCAAGCCGTCAAAGAGTTGTTCCCTGAAGCCCGCTTAGCCATTGGTCCGCCCATTGAAGACGGCTACTACTACGACTTTGATGTGCCTCGCCCATTCACAGCGGAGGATTTGGAGCGGATTGAGCAAAAGATGCGGGAGATTGTTGCCGCTGACTACCCGTTAGAACGACTGGAGTTAACTAAAGAGGAAGCGCGAGCACTGTTGGAGCAAATGGGCGAAACCTACAAGTTGGAAATCCTTGAGGAACTGCCTGACGAACGGGTGAGTTTCTACCGCCAGAACGGCTTCATTGACCTCTGTCGCGGTCCCCATGTCCCCAGCACGGGGCGCATCAAAGCACTGAAGGTGCTAAGCGCTTCGGGGGCTTATTGGCGGGGCGACGAACGCAACCCGATGCTCCAACGCATCTATGGCACTTGCTTCCCCACCGAAGAGCAACTGGAAGAATACCTGCGACGATTGGAGGAAGCGCAAAAGCGGGACCATCGGCGGTTGGGGCGTGAGTTGAACCTGTTCATCATTGACGACACCATCGGTTCGGGTTTGGTGCTGTGGTTGCCCAACGGAGCGTTCATCCGCAAGCAAATTGAGGACTTCTGGCGCGCCCAGCACTTGCAGCGCGGCTACCAGTTGGTTTACACGCCCCACATCGCCCGCGACGAACTGTGGCGGCGCAGTGGGCACTTGGACCTTTACAGCGAGTTCATGTTCCCCACCATGCAGGTGGAGGCGCACAAGTATCTCCTCAAGCCGATGAACTGCCCCTTCCACATTACCATCTACAAGACACAAACGCGCAGTTACCGCGACTTGCCCATCCGCCTGTGCGAGTTGGGAACGGTGTATCGCTACGAGCGATCAGGTGTGCTGCACGGGCTTTTACGAGTGCGCGGCTTCACCCAAGACGATGCCCATATCTTTTGCACCCCTGACCAAGTCAAGGAGGAAGTCAAAAACGCTGTGCAATTTGCCTTGTTCATTTTGCGCGCTTTCGGGTTCACCGAGTTTGAGGTGAAAATCGCCACGCGTCCCGAAGGGAAATTTGCGGGCACTTTGGAAGGATGGGAGCGAGCGGAGCGGGAGTTGCAAGAAGTAGCGCAAGAGTTAGGGTTGGATTACGAACTGGACATCGGTGGCGGCGCTTTCTACGGTCCGAAAATTGACATCTTCTTGCGCGATTGCTTGGGACGACGGTGGCAATGCTCCACCATCCAACTGGACTTCAACTTGCCCGAGAGGCTGGATGTCACCTACATCGGTCCCGACAACAAAGAGCATCAGGTCGTGATGGTGCACCGCGCTTTGTTGGGCTCAATGGAGCGGTTCATGGCAGTCTTGACCGAACATTATGCGGGTGCCTTCCCCGTCTGGTTGATGCCTGTGCAGGTGGTCGTGCTGCCTATTTCAGAGCGGCATCTGGCTTACGCTGAACAGGTAGCCGCACGATTGCGTCAAGAAGGGGTGCGGGTGGAAGTTAACGCGCGCAACGAACCTGTCGCTGGACGCATCTTTGACGCGGAAGCGCAAAAAGTGCCTTACATGCTTGTCGTCGGCAACCGAGAAGCCCAAACAGGCACGGTGGCAGTGCGCGAACGCGGGCGCAAGGATTTGGGCACTATGCCTTTGGAGCAATTCCTCGCCCTCCTACGCCCTCAGTTGCAACCGCCTGTTGACGAACAGGGCGTGGGACGCAGGACAGGGAACGGGGAAGGTGAAGCATGATGGCGGAAGCAACGACGGCTGTCAAGCAAAAGATGACGGAAGAAGAGTTTTTGCGCCTGCCCGATGACGGGCGCAAATACGAGTTGGTGGATGGGGAGGCGAAAGAGGTGCCCGCCGGCATTGAGCACGACGCTATTGTCGCTCACCTCATCGGGATGCTGCTCCCCTTTGCAAAGGGCAGGGGCGTCCTTTGTGCGTCCAGTGCAGGTTTTCGGATGCCAACGGGCAACATCCGCTCCCCCGATGTCTCCTTCATCCGCACCGAACGATTGCCAGAAGGGAAACTGCCCAAAGGTTTTGCCGACTTTGCCCCCGACCTTGCGGTAGAAGTTTTGTCGCCCAACGAAGACATGGCAGATTTGGCGAGGAAGTTGGGGGAATACTTTGCGGCGGGGGTGCAGCAGGTTTGGTTGGTGAATGCTGAAGCGCAGACGGTGACGGTTTATCGTTCGCTGACGGATGTGCGGGTTTACGGGGCGGAAGACGAACTTGAGGGCGGCGATTTGCTGCCTAACTTCCGCTGCAAAGTTGCCGATTTGTTTGCCGTCGGCTAAAGCGAGGGATGCCTATGGCGGAAGCAACAGCAACGGTCAAGCAAAAGATGACGGAAGAAGAGTTTTTGCGCTTGCCAGACGATGGGCGCAAGTATGAGTTGGTGGATGGGGAGGCGAAAGAAGTGCCCGCAGGTTTTCGCCACGATGCCATTGTCGCCCGCATCATTGCCCTTCTCGCCCCGTTCGTTGCAGGGCAAGGAATTCTTTGCGCCTCCAGCGCGGGCTTTCGGTTAGCGACGGGCAACATTCGCTCTCCCGATGTCTCGTTCGTGCGGAAGGAAAAAGTGCCCCAAAGCGAAGTGAACGGGTTCGCCGATTTCGCCCCCGACCTCGCCATTGAAGTCCTTTCGCCCCACGAGGACTGGGCAGACTTGGCGCGAAAGTTGGGTGAGTATTTCGTTTCAGGCGTCCAACAAGTCTGGCTGGTGGATCCCAAAACTCAGACGGTGACGGTTTATCGTTCGCTGACGGATGTGCGGGTTTACGGGGCGGAAGACGAACTTGAGGGCGGCGATTTGCTGCCCAACTTCCGTTGCAAAGTTGCCGATTTGTTTGCCGTCGGCTAAAGCGAGGGATGCCTATGGCGGAAGCAACAGCAACGGTCAAGCAAAAGATGACGGAAGAAGAGTTTTTGCGCTTGCCTGACGATGGGCGCAAGTATGAGTTGGTGGATGGGGAGGCGAAAGAGGTGCCCGCCGGCATTGAGCATGACGCTATCGTGATGCGGATTGGCATTCTGCTGCATCCGTTCGTTCGTGGGCGCGGTGTCCTTTGTGCGTCCAGTGCGGGTTTTCGGATGCCAACGGGCAACATCCGCTCCCCCGATGTCTCCTTCATTCGCACCGAACGATTGCCAGAAGGGAAACTGCCCAAAGGTTTTGCCGACTTTGCCCCCGACCTTGCGGTAGAAGTTTTGTCGCCCAACGAAGACATGGCAGATTTGGCGAGGAAGTTGGGGGAATACTTTGCGGCGGGGGTGCAGCAGGTTTGGTTGGTGAATGCTGAAGCGCAGACGGTGACGGTTTATCGTTCGCTGACGGATGTGCGGGTTTACGGGGCGGGAGAAGAGTTAGAGGGTGGTGACTTGCTGCCCAACTTCCACTGCAAAGTTGCCGATTTGTTTACTGTCGGCTAAACTTTTTGTGTGGAGGTGAACGATCATCGCGGACAAGGACGAACGCCGAGAATTGCGGGTCAATGAGCAAATCCGCATCCCGAAGGTGCTGGTGATTGACGAGAACGGTCAGAAGTTGGGTGTCATGGACACTCGCGATGCGTTGCGGCTGGCGCGCTCTAAAGGGTTGGACTTGATTGAAGTGGCGCCTCACACCCGTCCGCCCGTCTGCCGCATCATGGACTACGGGAAGTTCAAGTATCAGCAGCAAAAGCGCGCCAAAGAAGCCCGCAAGCACCAGAAGGAACTGAAGGAAATCCGTCTTACGCCTCAGATGAGCGAGCACGACTTGCTCTACCGCGTCAAAAACGCCGAAGAGTTCCTGCGCGAGGGGCACAAAGTGCGGGTCTTCATGCAAGTGCGAGGGCGTTGGGCTGCCCATATGGACTTGGGGGAGATGAAACTGCGAGACTTTGTCAATCGCCTCAGTCACGCTGCCGTTGTGGAAAACCCGTTGAATCGTCAAGGCGACTTGTTGGTCGTCACCTTAGCCCCCCGCAAGGATGTTAAGGCGAAACCCGCCGAACCAGCAAAGCCGCAGCCCCAACCGATCAGCGTCAGCCCTTCTGCCCAACCAACATCACCTGCCCCCACACCTTCTTCGTCCTCTGTCTCTCATCCCCTGTCCCAAACTGAAGGAGCACAACCGTCGCCAGCGCCCTCTCAACCGCCCGTTTCCTCCCAACCTGAGCCACCCAAAGTTATTGAAGTGACCAGCGACGAAACTTAGTAGCACCAAAGCACTCGCTGCCAATTGCCGATTGCCGACCTGCCGAAATTGCCGAACCGTTTGGTGGTGAGGATGGAGACAGTTGTGTCTTTGGATGGCATTATCTTGCGCCCGCAAGCGCTTCCCGTTCGTCCCGCGTGGGAACAGTTGTTTGGGCGCACTGCTCCTTTGGTGTTGGAGATCGGAATCGGCAACGGGGAGTTCCTCGTGTGGTTAGCCCAGCAGCATCCTGAGTGGAATTGCGTGGGCGTGGAAATCGCCCGCGACTACTTGCTCAAAGCCCGCAATCGCGTCCGTGCGTCTGGATTGACAAATGTGCGACTGGTGCCGATGGATGGCAGCAAAGCCCTTTCGCGCTTGTTTGCTCCCGAAACCCTTTCCGCCCTTTACCTCAACTTCCCCGACCCTTGGCACAAAAAGCGCCATCAAGAGCGACGATTAGTGAACGAAGCCTTCGCTTGGCTGTTGGCATCCCGACTGACAGTGGGCGGACAGTTTCTGATGGTCACCGATTACGAGCCTTATGCGCAAGAGGTGGTGGAAGCCTTCACCCGCTGCCCCGCCTACGAACCCTTGTGGGAGTCGCCCTTGCGCCCTCATTTGGACGGTTACTATGCCACGAAATACGCCCGCAAGTGGGCAGCGTTAGGACGCCCTTTCTTCTACATCGGCTTCCGCAAAAAGAGCGCCGTTGACCTTCCCGAGTGGGTGCTGAAAACTTACCCCTTAGCCGCCCTGCGAGGGGATGAACCCATGCCTCACGCCGTGCTGCGAGTGTCTCAACCCGTGAACTGGGTGCAACTATGGCAAGCCTTCCCGACAGGTTTGCTCTGGCAGCAAGGAAACGAGGTGGTGAATGTCAAGGCGTGTTACCTTGGAACAGACAGCATCGCTGTGGATGTGGTGGTGACGGAAGGGCGGTTGATGCAGCGCTTTTTCGTGCACATTGGTGAGCACCGAGCAGGTCTTATCGTCCGCCTGCACGAAGCCAGCCACGCTGACCCAACTTTCGGCGTCCATCGCGCTATTGCGCTCCTTGCAAAAGTTGTCAAGGAGCGGTGTGAGCCCGCAGAGATTGCCCACACCACTTGCGATTCCCGTGCGTGGTGGGAAGTCTTCCAAGCAGCGCTGCCGTGAACGAGAAGTCCTCGTTCGCCGCAAAATTGAAGCGATGCGCTCGCAAGGGTTTTGCTCCGATGCCCTCTCGCTTTGACGGAGACGAAAACACTGTCAAGGGGGTTCGCAAGCATGGAACTGTGGCGCTTGACCGTTCACGAAGCCCACAAGTTGCTGAAGCGCCGTGAAATCTCTGCAGTGGAACTGACCAAAGCGGTGTTGGAGCGCATCTCAGCAGTAGAGCCAAAAATCCAAGCCTTCCTCACGGTAACCGACGAAATCGCGCTGCGGATGGCGGAAGAAGCGGACCGACGGTTCGCTGCCGGCGAGAGCATTACGCCCTTGACAGGCATTCCTGTTGCCATCAAGGACAACATGTGCACGAAAGGCATCCGCACCACTTGCGCTTCCCAAATCCTGCACAATTTTGTCCCACCTTATGACGCCACCGTTGTGGTCAAATTGAAGGAAGCGGGGGCTGTGTTTGTTGGCAAGACGAACATGGACGAGTTCGCAATGGGTTCGTCCACTGAATTTTCTGGCTTCTATCCCACCCGCAACCCGTGGGATTTGGAGCGAGTGCCCGGCGGCAGCAGCGGGGGGAGCGCAGCGGCTGTGGCTGCCGGCGAATGTTTGGCTGCGTTGGGCAGTGACACAGGTGGCTCTATTCGCCAACCAGCAGCCTTCTGCGGCATCGTGGGCATGAAGCCTACCTATGGACGCGTGAGCCGCTACGGGCTTGTCGCTTTCGCCTCCTCCCTTGACCAAATCGGACCGATGACCCGCGATGTCACCGATTGCGCTTTGCTGCTGAACATCATCGCTGGGCACGATCCCCGTGACAGCACCTCCATCCCACAACCCGTGCCCGATTACACGCAAGCGCTTGTTGCCGATGTCAAAGGGATGCGCATCGGTTTGCCGAAAGAGTATTTCGGCGAGGGCATTGACCCGCAGGTGGCGGAGTTAGTCCTACAGGCTGCCAAGCAACTGGAAGACGCTGGCGCCACTTTGGTGGAACTTTCTTTGCCCACGACGGAATACGCGTTGGCGGCTTACTACATCATCGCCCCTGCCGAAGCCTCCAGCAACTTAGCCCGCTACGATGGCGTGCAATATGGTTACCGTGCCCCTGTCACTGAGGACATCGTCGCGATGTATTCCCGCACCCGCAAGGAAGGTTTTGGGCGCGAAGTCAAGCACCGTATCATGTTGGGCACTTACACCCTTAGCGCAGGCTACTACGAGGCTTACTACCTGCGGGCAGCGAAAGTGCGGACGCTCATTCGCCAAGATTTTGAGCGAGCGTTCCAACAGTGCGATGTGCTCCTAACGCCGACTTCGCCAGTGCCCCCGTTCAAACTGGGTGAGCGGACGGATGACCCCCTGCTGATGAAGATGAGCGACATTTGCACCATCCCCGCCAACATGGCAGGACTTCCCGCTATCAGCGTCCCGTGCGGGTTCCTCAACGGGTTGCCCATCGGCGTGCAGTTTATCAGCAAGGTGCTGGACGAAGCCACTTTGCTGCGGGTGGCTTATGCTTATGAGCAACTTTCTGGCTACCGCAACCTGTTGGCACCGTTATGACAGCGCCCTAAGAGCATGGAGCGCGGAGCATAGAGCGCGAAGTTTTTTCGTCCCTTGTCCCGTTTCATAGTCGTGGCTGACGCGCTCCCACGATGTAGCGGTAACGCGGGGCTTGTCCCCGACGGTCGTTAAAAACCGTTCTTCTCCTGCATTCCCGCTTTCTCGCTCCCCGCTTCGCCCCGTCCCGCGTCCCCGTCTCATGCACCGTTTCGCAAAAGTTACGGCTTCCACTCGCTGAACACATAGTCGTTGTCACGCATGGGAATGTGGCAGGTGTAGCACTGCTCTACAGGGTCGGTGACAACAGGTTTCCCATCCGCCGTCCATGCTTGCCAACCCCAACCGCCAGTAGCAGCGTAGCGCTTGCTGTCCTTGATCATGATGGCGACCACCTTCTTTTCGCCGGCGACAATCATGCCATTTTCGTCCTTCGCTTCGTAGAGGGCAAAGACGATGGCGCTGCCGTCAGGGAACCGCTTCTTCTCCCCTGTCTTGTGCGCCTGCAAGTAGGCTTCCACCGCCACCTTGTTGGCGTAGATGTGGTGGACGCCGCCGAAGGCTTCGTAAAGGGGATGCTTCTCGCCGATAACGCCCGTTTTAATGTGCACCCAAGTTCGCCAATCGTCAGGCAACTTTTCGGGGACAAGCGCTTTCGGTTGCTGCGCCATCAGCAGCACGCCCCAAATACCTGCCAAAGTGAACGTGACCAACCATGCCTTATAACGCATCCGACATCCCTCCTTCTGCGTTTTTGTTTTCAGGGGCATCCGCCTGCTTTCTCACAGACGCCCTACCAATCGCCTTCGTTGGCGTAAGGGTAAGCCCACAGCGCCACTTGCAGCACGACGGCTTTCCACCACGCTTGGTGCATTTTCTCCACCTCTTCAGGGCTGTGCCCTTTCCGCCCCAAGAAAAGCCGAATGGTGCTGCCGATGGGGTAGATGAAAGCAATCAGGTAGCGCAAGGGGATGTGGGGCACCGACGCAACCCCGTCCGTTTGGTTCTTCTTACTGCGGTGGTGCCGCAAGCCGATTTCGTGGGCGTAGTCCAGCCAGGCTCGGTCGTAGGGGCGGGTGCAAGTGTCCAAAATCCACTGCCCGAACCGCTGACGGACCGCTTGCAAATACTCCGCAAGGGGTTGCCCGTCGGGTCCGCTGAAGTAGTAAACGAGGTGCGGGTGCGAACCAACCCAACCATACCACAAGTCAAGGATTTCGTCTATCTGGTCGGCGAGGACTTCACCCGCCAAGCGCAGGTAGCGTTCGTCCTCGTCGGTGAACATCACGGCTCTCTTCAGCAGCGCTAACTCCTCCTCGCTGACGGGGGAACGCGCCACTGCCTCCGTCCCGTAAGTGTAGCCAGGGATGGATATCGCCATCGCGCTCACCTCGCTGCTATAGTTTTCAGCGTCCGTTGTCCATTTTTGCGGAGCGAACGGGGCTTGACAATAACGAACTGCAAGGGAAGTGGCTTACTGAAAGGTAGCGAAAGGGGGCGGTGCCATGCTGCTGCCTGACGGTTGGGACAGCGTGTTAGGGTGCAAATGGAGCAGCGCCGTGTTGGTAGCGTTGCAAGAAGGGGACTTGCGCCCCTCCCATATCCTTAGGCGCTACCCGAACTTGAAGGGCAAAGTCCTGTGGACGCAACTGAGGAAACTGTGCGCCTTAGGTTTGGTGGAACGCATCGCTTACGACACTTACCCCCGCCACACCGAATATCGCTTGACCGAGGCAGGAAAGCAAGCGGCTCTGTGGGCGAAAACTTTGCTCAGCAGTCAGTTGCGGACGGAGGAGTTGCTGACCATTTTGCGGTGCCGTTACATGGTAGCGGTGCTGAAGTTATTGGCGGAGCGACCCCGCCGACCGAAAGAGTTGCGGGCGCGCTTGCGCATCGCCGAAAAACTCCTCTTTGACCGCTTGGCAAAGTTGGAAGCCTTCGGGATGGTCA
>FWWM01004715.1_pt1 | contig 31322 bp, 31 predicted proteins | sample 2228351 | NCBI WGS metagenome assembly FWWM01 (sample SAMEA103939774, study PRJEB20133) | metagenome | reverse complement strand
AGTGTCTCGACAGGCTCGACCCGGCGGCTCGACCCGGCGGCTCGACCCGGCGGGTCTCGACAGGGTCTCGACAGGCTCGACCCGGCGGCTCGACCCGGCGGGTCTCGACAGGGTCTCGATAAACTCGACCCAGCGACTCGACCTAGCAGCTCAGCGCGAGAGCCCTGCCTCAGTTCATGGAAGTCGAATGAATTCGACTCGGCCTATAGCCCGAAGGGCTTTCAAGAAATGAGCAGGCGGCTTTAGCCCCGCGAATCTGTCGAGACCCGTCGGGTCGAGTCGCCGGGTCGAGTTTATCGAGACCTCATCGAGACCCGCCGGGCACGAGTTCGGCACCTTCATCCATGACATCCTGCTCGTCTCTGGGCGGGACTCGGGGCTGGGCGCGCAAACCCGCGCGTTCCTGCAGGGACTGGAAAAACCCCTGCACCTGCAAGTCTTCGTCACCCCCACCTGACCGCACTGTCCGCGGGCCGTGTTGCTCGCGCATCAGATGGCGATGGAAAACCCGCGCATGATCCGCGCGGAGGGCGTCGAAGCGACTGAGTTCCCCGATCTGGCGAACCGGTTCCAGGTCATGGGTGTGCCGCAGACGGTGATCAACGCCGGGGCCGGGATGGTCGTCGGCGCAGTCCCCGAGCAGAATCTGCTGGCGGAACTCATGCGTGCAATGAACTAACAGGAAGATATGGCAAAACAGATATCAAAGAGGGCCGCGCGTAAATACAAGGCGCGGCAGAGAATCCCAGCCTGGCCGTTCGTGCTTGGGTTCGTCCTGCTCGTAGCGGCATTGTTCCTCATCCCGTCGAAGGAACCGGGCGGAACGCCTCCCGCAGAATATTCCTCAATCCCCGCCGAGGTGAACTATCCCGCGCCCGAGTTGGCGCTCGAAAACCTGAACGGTGGGACGGAGGCGTTGGCTGATTATCTCGGCAAGGTGGTGCTGGTCAACAACTGGGCCACGTGGTGCCCGCCCTGCAAGGCCGAACTGCCGACGCTGGTGGCGTATTACAACGAGCACGCGGCGGACGGATTCGTGATCATCGGCATCGAGGCGGGCGAGCCTGCCAACCAGGTGGCCCCCTTTGTGAAGCAATTCCAGATCAGTTATCCCGTCTGGCTGGACCCGAACCATTTGTCGGGACGGGCGTTCAACAATCAGAGCCTGCCCAACTCGTACGTGATCGACCGCGGGGGGACGATCCGCCTGGCGTGGACGGGGCAGATCAGCCGCAAGATGCTGGAAAAATACGTCACGCCTTTGATCGCGGAGTGAGCATGGCAACTGCAGAAATTTTCTCGGGCAATTGCGGGTTCAGCACCAAGGTCGAAGCGACGATGGATGGGAAGGTCTGCAAGTTGAGCATCACCAGCGAGTGCTCGGCCATTAACAGGATGGCCGCGGAATTGACCGAGGTCGATCCCTATCAGCAGATCTCGTTCCGACGCGCCATGCCGGCCATCCACGCGGCGGGGCACAAGTTCTGCACGCACGCGGCCTGTCCCGTGCCGGTGGGAATCATCAAAGCGGTGGAGGTGGAGGCCAAACTGGCCCTGCCCACCGATGTGACGATCAAGCTGACGAAGACAAGCTAGATTAAACTCGCGTTTCTTTCAGGCGAAGGTGTTGTAAAATCAGGCACCTTCGCCTTTTATTTTTTATCCGAGGACACAAGATGACGAACAAAGCCGAACTCCGCTGGCACGATCCCGACTGGCAGAAACAAGCCCGCGAGTGGATTCGCGCCGAAGCGAAACAGAAATCGATTCAACTCACTGGTGACATCGAACAGAATCACGCCTACGCCTGGTCCACGGTGATGCGCGTGCCATCCAGTGAGGGGATGCTGTTCTTCAAGGCCACCGCGGACGAGACCCTCCACGAGATCGCGCTGACCGAAAAACTGGCGGCGCGGCTTCCCGATTGCATGCCCGACCTCGTCGCATCCGACCCCGCCCGCGGCTGGATGCTGATGCGCGACGGCGGCGAGCAACTGCGCGCTTCGATAAGACCAACGAAGAATGTCCGGCCGTGGGAACCGGTCATCACGAAATATGCTGAGGTACAGATCGGTCTCGCGGAACACGTTGACGAAATTCTCGCACTGGGGATTCCCGATCACCGTCTCGCCGTGTTGCCCGCGCTATATTCGCAATTGTTGACCGACGAAGAAAGCCTGATGATCGATAAAGAAAAAGGTTTGACTTCCGCCGATTTCGAAAAACTGCAAACCATGAAGCCGCGCTTCGAGCAACTTTGCGCGGACCTTGCCGCGTTCGGGATTCCCGAATCGATCGACCACGGCGACTTCCACGACGGCAACGTCCTCGCCAAGGACGGACGCATCACTTTCTTCGACTGGGGGGACGCCTCGGTCACCCATCCTTTCGTCTCGCTCCGAACGTTTTTCGTCAGCATGGAGATCGCCCTCGACCTCGACGATTGGGCGCCTCCCACCTCCGAGATGCTTGCCCTGCGTGACAGTTACCTCGCGCGCTGGGAGGGCTTCACAGGCAAGGAACAACTGCTGATGGCATATCACATCTCCCGCCCGGTCGCGTCCATCGTCAAGGCGCTGCTATGGCACACCACCGTCTCGCGGCTGACTGGTCCCCTGCGCGACGAATACGCGTGGATCGTCCCTGAGGTGTTGCGGGAGTTTATGGGGTATGAGGGGATGTTGGAAGAGTAAGTCCAACTTTGAACTAGCCACCAGACAGTTTGACTCAAAAGGACTCCGTTGGTCGAGTAGGCGGCAGAAAGAGTGCTTGTTTTCAAGGAAATCTACTGTTTGCCGCCGTATCGAGACCAACAGTAGGCAGGATTTGCTGGATTTGTGGTCTCGATACGCCCTTTGACAATCACTCAGGGCTATTCGACCACCACTTGCAACAAAAGTGTCAGGTGGCTAGACTTTGAATACGGGTATACTTAGTCAATGACAATTCACAGCATTCCCCAAATTGGCAGTGTTTTGAGAAACGCTGTCGCCTTCAATTTCAAGAATAATTCCGAGGTCATTATGAACGCGGATTCTCTTCTGACTCAAGTTGAGCAATTGTTCAACTTGCTCGCTTCACGCAAAGTGGATTACGTTCTCGTCGGCGGCATTGCCCTGCTGACTTACGTGGAGGGACGCAACACACAGGACATTGACCTCATCATGGCACTTCCTTCGCTTGCCAAACTGCCTGAAATTAAAGTCGAAAGCCAGGACATGTATTTTGTGCGGGGAAAATTCGGGGAATTGCAAATTGATATCCTGCTGACGAAGAATCCGTTGTTCGATAAGGTCGCAAAGAAATACAGTACGGAAAAACAATTCCTGGATCGCCGCCTCCGCTGTGCAACTGTGGAAGGCTTGCTCTTGTTGAAACTGTTCGCCCTGCCGTCGTTGTATCGTCAGGGAAGTTTCGAACGCGTGGGAATCTACGAGAACGACATTGCCACACTGTTGAACGCGTTCAATCCCAAGATGGAACCGTTGCTCGAAGAGTTGACACATCACCTGAACGAAACCGACGTGTCCGAAGTGCGGACGATCCTGGCTGATATTGAGGGACGCATTCAGAGGTTTCGGAAGGCGAGCAAGTAATCTCCTGTGTGCCGTCATTGTGACCTTCGGGAAGCTATCCAGGCGTGGGACGAGGAGATTGCTTCGTCGGGTCTCGGTACGCCTCTCGGTCTCGATACGGATGAGAAGAACACTCATCCTACTCGACCAGCGGGGCTACTCGACCATCCTCGCAATGACGAAATACAACAACGGCGGGCAGTATGTCAGACTACGATGTGATCGTGATCGGTTCGGGGGCGGGGGGACTGACAGCCGCTGTCGCGTTAGCGCGGGCGGGCAAAAAAGTTTTGGTGTTGGAGCAGCACGACCGCCCCGGCGGGTGGACGTATTCGTTCACGCTGAATGGGTATCGGTTCAGCCCAGGCGTCCATTACATTGGCGATTTGCAGGAGGGCGGAGGGCTGCGCCGCATTTACGATGGGTTGGACGTGTCGCAGGACTTGGCATTTATCGAACTCAATCCCGATGGGTATGATCATATTGTCGTTGGCGATAAGCAGGTGGATTTCCCCAAAGGCAAAGAAAATTTAATCGAGCGGTTGAAGAGTCATTTTCCGCATGAGGCGCAGGGGATTGACGGCTACTTCAACGACCTGACGAACATGATCGAAGATCTGCGGCGGATTGGGAATTTGTCGAATCCGTTGCAGGCGGCGAAGGGCGCGGGGAACGTCTTGAAGTGGATGCGCGCGACGGGCGCGGACTTGATCAACGCGCACGTCAGCGATCCCGTTTTGCGCGGCGTGCTGGCGGGTCAATCGGGTGACCACGGGCTGCCGCCGTCGCAGGTCAGCGTGTTTATGCACGCGGGCATCACCCATCACTATCTCAATGGCGGATACTATCCGATGGGCGGCGCGTTCACGATTCCGCGCGCGTTCGTTCGGGCGCTGAAACGCTCGGGCGGGCAGATCAGGCTCAAGTCACGCGTGAAGCGGATCATGCTGGAGGGGAGAAAGGTTATCGGCGTCGAACTGGAATCGGGGGAGGAAATCCGCGCGGGAGTCGTCATCTCCAATGCCGATCCCGAAGTGACGTTTGGCAAGTTGATCGGGCGCGAAAATTTGTCGGCGAAGTTGAAGCGCAAGTTGGACGGGCTGACGTATTCGACGTCGTGCCTGAGTCTGTTTTTTGCGACGGACATGGATCTGCGCGGCGCGGGACTCGACTCGGGGAATATGTGGTACTACGACCATTCGGACGTGGACAAGATTTACGCGGAGGGACTCACGGATGCTTTGCTGAGAGAGGAAACGCCGCCTGGGATGTTCCTGACTGCCACGACGTTGAAAGACCCATCCAAGATGCATGCGACGGGCGCGACGGCGGGACATCATACCTGCGAGTCGTTCGCGTTCGTGAGTTATGCGGCGTTCGAGAAGTGGGCACATACTCGCTATGGCGCGCGCCCCGCCGACTACGACGCGATGAAGGAAGACCTGGCATGGCGGATGGTGCGCGGGCTGGAGAAGCACATTCCTGGGTTGAGCAGGCACATCACGTTTTACAGTCTCGGCACGCCGCTGACGAACGAACATTATCTCAACGCGACGCGCGGCAATTTATACGGCATTGACAAGCGCCCGTCGCAGGTGGGTCCGCTGGGGTTCACGGCGAAGACCGAGTTCGGGGGGCTGTTCCTGTGCGGGGCAAGCACGCTGAGCCACGGCGTGGCTGGGGTCACGGCTTCGGGAATCGAGGCGGCGAAGGCGGTGTTGGGCGTTAGAACGAGGGATTTGTTGACGGGGAAGGGGGAGTTGAGGCTGCTCCGTGCCGAGGAGGTAACGGATGCGTGGATGGAGGGAACGGATGGGGAGGAGGAGAGGATGGAGGGGGAGGTGTAACAGGGTTCCATCGGCTATAATAACGGTAATGGAGTTTTATTTATGAACCTGCCTCTCAACCAAATTCTCAAAGGCGATTGCGTCGAAACCCTGAATTCCCTGCCTGAGAAGTCCATTGACCTGATCTTTGCCGACCCGCCTTATAACCTGCAACTGCAAAACGAACTTCACCGCCCGAATATGACCAAAGTGGACGCGGTGGACGATCACTGGGATCAATTCGATTCATTTGCCGTTTACGATGAATTCACCCGCAAGTGGTTGACCGCCTGCAAGCGCGTCTTGAAACCTACAGGCACGATTTGGGTCATCGGCTCATATCACAATATCTTCCGCGTTGGGACGATCATGCAGGATTTGGGATTTTGGATATTGAACGATGTGATCTGGATCAAGACCAATCCCATGCCCAATTTCCGCGGCGTGCGATTCACAAACGCTCACGAGACTCTGATTTGGGCGAGTTCGGGCAAGGGCGCGAAGTACACGTTCAACCATCAAGCCATGAAAGGCTTGAATGAAGAAAAACAAATGCGCTCCGACTGGTGGTTACTGTCGCTGGCGACGGGGTCAGAGCGTATCAAAGATGAGAATGGCGACAAGGCGCATTCCACGCAAAAACCTGAGGCGTTGCTATATCGCGTGATATTGGCTTCCAGCAACTCTGGCGATGTGGTTCTCGATCCGTTCTTTGGAAGCGGCACGACAGGCGCAGTTGCCAAGCGTTTACATCGCAATTGGATCGGGATCGAACGCGAAGATAAATACATTAAAGCCGCGCAAAAAAGAATTGACGCCATCCAACCAGGGACGTTCGATCCGCAAACCTTCGACGTGAAAAGCAAACGCAAGTCCGCGCCCAGGGTGGCGTTTTCCGTGCTGGTGGAGAACGGTTTCCTGCAACCAGGTCAAAAATTGTTTTTCTCCAAAGACAAATCCCGCTTTGCGACGATCAAACCCGATGCGCGGATTCGCACAGCAGATGGTTTTGAAGGAAGTATTCACAAGGCGGGCAGTCACTACATGAACGGCGCTCCGTGCAATGGGTGGGAACATTGGTATTTGCAGGAAAACAGTCATCTCGTCGTTTTGGATGAGGTTCGCCAACGATACCGCGTAGAAAAGGGGCTTTTCGATGAACAACCAAGTTGAACAAATCATCCGCAAGACGGTTCTACAAATGTTGGAGGAAAGCACGTCGCCAGAAAATATTCGCAGAATGATCGAAAAGCACGAAGAGAAGGTTCATTTCGTGCCAATCCGATATCGAATCATCGGCGGGATCCTGCAAGGACTCAACATTAAGTTCGGCAACTTCATCGAGCAATTGCTTCGGAACATCGTTGAGATTGACACAGGCGTCAAAGTGATGGAAGACTCTGGAAAGAAGATTCGGCTTTTCTTCACCCATCAAACCGACGCGCTCATTGATACGTACATCACTGACAGGCAATTGCCGAATAGTCCCGACGATTGCACGAAAGTCTTTGATTCCTTGCTGAAAGAAATACTGGCAATCGAAAGTCAGGCGACAAAAGAACAGCGGCAGGGAATTACCAAAGATGTGGATGGTTTGTTCCAAACGGATGATGGTCTGATCGTCTACACCGAATTGAAGTACAACGACGATCACGACACGGGCAAGTTCGTTGACATCAACCGCAAGTTCATCAAGACTTGGGCAGGATTGGCTGTGCGGTATCAAATCCAATCCACAAAAGAATTACTGCCCATCCTGTACTATTTCAACCCGCGCAAGAGATATGGTCCGATTTATGTGCCAAGCAAGAACATCATGCGCGGGTCGCAGTTGTTCGAGCGATTTCTTCACGTCAATTACGAAGATGTGGATGGGTACTTGTCCGAGATGGGGATGATCCAGAAATTCTTGCTATCTTTGACAGGATGTACGACACAGTTCGCAACCAGAAACTGACATAAGTTAGCAGTTTAGGAAGAAATGCCGCGCTCACAAATCGAGTGGACGGAATCCACTTGGAATCCGCTTACTGGTTGCGCGAAAATCTGTCCCTGGCTGTAAGTTGCTGTGCAGAGAGGATAGCAAAGCGTCTGCAAGCAAGGGGACAGCCGCACGATAATGAGGCTTTGAAAGATGAATTTGCAGGGGATAAACAAAACGCCGTTTGCGGCCGGCTTTTAGCCCAGCCAAAACTTGCCGCTCACCAGCATGATGAGCGTCCCTATCATACACACGGCCACCATCAACATCAAGGCCAGGATGAAACGCTGCACGGGCGTCAGGCCCAAAAAGCGCCCCCGCCGACGTTTTGGGCGCGCAGGCGGTTGGCTGACAGGCGGGGCCGGCTCGAAATATGGCTCATCATCGAATAGCGAAGCGTCGTTGCGCAGGTTCTCGAACATACTTCAAGTATATCATGCCAGCGGGCGCAAATGAACCTCTCCGAAGCGGATTGCAATGGATTTGCCCTCTTCGCCGCGCAACAGGAGACTGCCGTCTGGCCCCAACCTCAGCAGGACGCCTGTGGTCGCGGCCCCGCTTCCGGACTCCACCCATACCTGCTGACCGCGAAACGCCAGACTCTCGTCCCAGGCCTTGATCAGCGCTCCCGTTCCCACGTGTGGTCGCCACTTCAGCAGCGCAGCCAGAATGTCGTGCAGCAAAGGAAGGCGCTCCAGCGGCGCCCCCAGCGCCTCTTCCACGCTGATGGCTGGAAAGAGCAGGGTTTCGGGGGGCGGCGCGGCCCCTTGGGTCACGTTCACCCCCAGCCCCAACACCAGCGCGTCCAACCGCTCGCCCGTCCAGGCGGCTTCGACCAGGATGCCAGCCACCTTGCGACCGTGCAGCAGGACGTCGTTCGGCCACTTGACGAGGGGCGTCAGCCCACGCCGAAGCAGCGATTCGGCCAGGGAAACGGCCAGCAGGCCGGTCGTCTCGGCGGGATGCGCGCGTTCGGCCGGGGTGGGGCGCAGGATGAGGCTAAAGGCCAGTGCCGTCCCGCGCGGTGTGAACCAGCGTCGGTTCATCCGTCCACGTCCGCGCGTTTGCTCATCGGCCACGATCAGCGCCAGGTCGGGAGCGCCGTCGGTTGCCCACGCCAGCGCCTCGTCATTGGTCGAGCCGATGGTTTCGTAGAAACGAAGGGGACCCAGGGGCAGGTCTTTCAGCGCCGCCTGGAGGGTGTGGGCATCCATCCAAACGCCCCCTAAGGAAGTACATACCAGGGATTGATGAAACCGCCCCCCTGCCGCACCTCGAAGTGCAGGTGAGCGCCTTGCGAGTTGCCGGTATTGCCGGCTGCGCCAATCCATTGACCGGCGTACACGCTCTGGCAGACGCTCACGCCGATCACGCTCAGGTGGGCATACAGGGTGGAATAGCCGTTGCCGTGATCGATTTGGATGACGTTGCCGTAGCCGTAATTGTCGCCGCCCTGGGCCATCGTCACCACCCCGGCGTCGGCGGCATACACGGGCGCGCCCTCGCCGGCCGCAATGTCTATGCCCAAATGTCCTGACCAGTAATCGTTGCCGGAGAGAAAGTGATTGTCGGCCGGCCACACGAAGGCCCCGCTGCCCACCGCCCCGCCGCCGCAGGCGCTTTGATTGGTAGGCGAAGTGCCAGACGCTCCGCGCGACACCGTAGGAACGAGCCATTGCACGAATTCGCGCTCGCCGCCGGGAATCATCACCCACGAGCCGGGCGCAATTTGCGGGTTGGTCAAATCGATGTCGTTGCCCGGCCAGTTCAAGATGTCGTCCACGCTGGCCTTGTATTTACCGGCCACCGCTTCCAGCGTGTCGCCGTCTTTCCACTGGTAGTAAATGCCGTCGGTGGGCGGGATGATGAGTTCGACGCCGGGTTTCAGGTTGTGCGGGTCGTCTTGCAGGGTATCGTAATTGGCCCACAACACGGTTTCCGGCTCGATATCGAAGTTCTTGGCAATGGCAAAGACCGAATCGCCGCGCGCCACCATGTATTTTTGAACGGTGTAACGCGGACGCTGCGGCATGTTGGTCTTGAGTTGGATGGCGCGGCCGATGGCGCTGAAGCCGCTGGAAAGCGTTTCGGGCGCTGACGCGGGCAAAGACACGGCCGGCGGCGGGTCATTGGGCCGGGCGGTTGGTTCGGGCGCCAGGGCCGATGCCCGGCTGGCGCCCTTGTACCATAACCCGGCGGCCAGGATGCTCCCTGAAATCAGCGCGGTGATGGCCCAACTGACGATTTGAAAGCGGTTGCGTTTTAGAAAAGCAAGGAGTTTCATAAATCTTGGGTCAGGTTTTCCAGAAATTCCTGGTTGTTCTTGGACTTTTGCAGACGGGCGATGATGGCCTCGGTGGCCACGGCATTGTCCATGCCGGCGCCCTGCGGGGGCGGCGAGACCATTTGGATGTACATGCGGCGCATCAGCCACACGCGCTGCAAGATGTCGGGGCCCAAGAGCAGGTCTTCACGGCGGGTGGAGGAGCGTTCGATATCCACGGCTGGGAAGATGCGGCGTTCCTGCAACTTGCGGCTCAGGTGCAATTCCATGTTGCCGGTGCCTTTGAACTCTTCATAGACCACGTCGTCCAGGCGCGAGCCGGTATCTACCAGGCAGGTGGCAATGATGGTTAGCGAGCCGCCCTCTTCCAGGTTGCGTGCCGCGCCGAAGAAACGTTTGGGCGGGTAAAGGGCCGAGGGGTCCATGCCGCCCGACAGGGTGCGCCCGGAGGGGTTGACCACCAGGTTGTAAGCGCGCGCCAGGCGGGTGATCGAATCCATCAGGATGACCACATGACGGCCGATTTCGACCAGCCGCTTGGCGCGGTCGAGGGCAATTTCGGCGGTGCGCACATGGGAGGTGACCGGTTCGTCGAAAGTGGAGGCAATCACTTCCGCGTCCACCGAACGGTCCATGTCGGTTACTTCTTCCGGGCGTTCGCCAATCAGAGCGACCATTAGATGTACGTCGGGGTATTGTTTGGCAATCGCATTGGCAATTTGTTTCAAGATCGTCGTCTTGCCGGCCTTGGGGGGCGAAACGATCAAACCGCGCTGCCCGCGCCCGATGGGGGCCACCAGGTTGATGAGGCGTGGGGCCAGCGTGCTTTGGTCCATTTCCAGGTCGAAGCGCTTGTCGGGGAAGATGGGGGTCAGGTTCTCGAAAACGGGGCGGCGGGAGGCCTCCTCGGGATCAAGCCCGTTGACCGATTCCACTTTCAGCAGGCCATAGTGCCGTTCTGATTCGCGCGGCGGGCGCACATGCCCAATGACCAGGTCGCCGGCGCGCAAATCGTATTTCCGTAACTGCGCCTGCGAAACGTAGACATCTTGGTCGCTGATGCGATAGTTGGCCGGCCGCAGGAAGCCGATGCCTTCGCTCATGATTTCCAGGATGCCGCCGCGCAGTTCCACGCCTTCCTTTTCGGCCTCTGCACGACGTATCTGGATAGCCAGGGCCTCCTTCTTCAGGCGGTTGGCGTTTTCGATGCCAAGTTCTTTGGCCATCGCCCTGAGTTTGACCAGGGGTTCGTTTTCGAGTTCTAGGATTTTCATGTTTTATCTCGATGATGAATGATGTTGTAGGGAAATGCAGAAAAGACCAGCGCCCCCATGCGTGGGCTGGTAGTTCACTCAATCGGTTTGGAGAAGATGGGCAGGTCTCAAATTTGCTTGCGCCCGATTCACGCAAGCAACACAGCCTTTGGCGTCAACCGAGCCTTGAGGAGATGTGAACAAACGGGGGAAGTTATGTAACTACCTACCTGGCAGCGCTTTGTCATGAAATCGAGCCTGGCAGAGGGGCCTCGACAGAATGCAAAGGACAGGAGAATGCTCTTTGTTTCAATTGAAAGACTATCCCGCTACACCCTGTTCATCCTTCGACAGGATAAGCAGTTACGAAGTTGCTCGTATTATAGCACTTTCGCTCTGGCAAAGCAAGGAAATTCTGCTGGTGACAGGACTTTTCAAAGTTTTAATGCGGGCTTGCAAATCGTACCGCCAGGCTATGCCACGTGCCACGAAGTGGTATGGCAAGGCCGACCCCAGGTCGGCGGTACATTTTTGCCCTTCACAAAGCCCTGAAACAATGTTCGAGCCTCAACAGATTAATTCTTTGAAAAGCCCTGGTGGCACTTTGCATAGCCTGGCGGCAGTGTCGATGACGACTGAAATCGTCACTACGCGGTCACTATGCACCTTATCGAGACCCTGCCGAGACATAGCCTTGCGATTCCTGGTTGCGGGTAATCACCAGTAGGAAATCGGTGAAGAGGTAGGGCAAGATATTCTTGCCCTACCAGAGGTCTCATTCGAGTCTAACTCACGCTTGCGCGCCGGCCATCCACAAGCCGAGTTGTTCACGGGTGGCTGTCTTGCTGTCCACCGTAGCGACGATTTGTCCGCGATACATGACGGCGATGCGGTCCGAAAGCGCCATGATTTCATCCAATTCGGCCGAAATGAGCAAGACGCCCACGCCGCGATCGCGCATGAGGACGATTTCCTTGTGGATATATTCGATGGATCCCACGTCCAGGCCGCGCGTGGGCTGCGAGGCAATCAGCAGTTTGATGTCGCGGCTGAGTTCGCGCGCCACGATGACTTTTTGTTGGTTGCCGCCCGATAATTTGGAGGCCGGCACGAAGGGCGAGGGAGTGCGCACGTCGAAGTCCTGGATGAGTTTGCGGGCATTGGCGTCTACCGCATCTTGTTGAATGACCACCCCTTTGGCAAAGGGCGGGCGGTAGTAGTTGCACAGGACCATGTTGTCGGCTACCGTATCGTTCAGCACCAGTCCGTGCCGCTGGCGGTCTTCGGGGATGTGCGCCATGCCAGATTCGATGATGGGGCGCGGTGGCTTGCCGGTCATGTCCTTGCCGTTGACGATCATTTTGCCGCTCTTGATAGGACGTAAACCGGTCAGGGCCTCGGCCAATTGCGTCTGGCCGTTGCCTTGCACGCCCGCGATGCCCAGCACCTCGCCAGCGCGGACGGTAAAGGACACGCCGCGCACGGCTTCCAGGCCGCGATCGTCCAACACATGCAGGTTCTCCACGCGCAGCACTTCCTGTGTCGGTTTGGCTTCGCCCTTCTCCACTTTGAGAATGACTTCACGCCCAACCATCATGGCCGCCAATTTGGCTTCGTTCATCTCCTGCGGCGTGACCGTGCCAACGACGCGCCCGGCCCGCATGACGGTGATTCGGTCAGCCACGGCCAACACTTCCTTCAGTTTGTGCGTGATGAAGATGATGGAAACGCCGCGCTCAGCCAGGCCGCGCATGATGACGAACAATTCATCGGCTTCCTGCGGCGTCAGCACGGCGGTCGGTTCGTCCAGGATGAGAATTTGCGCATCGCGATACAGCGTTTTCACGATCTCGACGCGCTGCTGGATGCCGACCGGCAACTGCCCAACCAGGGCGTCCGGATCGACGTCCAGGCCATAGCGATGCGAGAGTTCCCTCACTTTGGCGGCCACGGCTTTCCGGTCCAGGAAGCCGCGCCTGGTGGTCTCATCACCCAGCATGACGTTTTCCGCAACGGTGAAGACCGGGATGAGCATGAAGTGTTGATGCACCATGCCGATTCCTTGCGCAATCGAATCGTTCGGGTCTTTGATGCGGACGGGCTTACCGTTGACCAGGATTTCCCCCTCGTCTTGGTGATACAGACCGTAGAGGATGTTCATCAAGGTCGTCTTGCCAGCGCCGTTCTCGCCCAGCAAGACGTGGATCTCGCCTTTCCTCAGGTCGAAATCCACCTTATCGTTTGCCAGCACGCCGGGGAAGCGCTTGGTAATGCTCTTAGCCTGGAGGACGATATGGTTGTCTGTCATGGGGTCCTCCTATTTCTCGTAGGGTTGGCCATCGGCGGCCGGTGGGACGGTCTTGCCGATGATGCCGGTCAAGATCAGCATGGTCAGGATGTAGGGCGCCAGCCCAACGATATAGGCATTTTGCAAGAAAGCCCATTGGGGCGGGATGACATCGCGGAAGAGTTGCAACTTGATTTGAAAGGCCTGCGAGGCGCCAAAGACCAGTGCCGCCGCCCAGGCCCCAAACGGCGACCAGTTGCCAAAGATCATCGCGGCCAGCGCAATGAAGCCGCGCCCGTTGGTCAGCAAAGGCTCGAAAGAAGGCACCGATTCGAGGGTGAAGTAAGCCCCGCCCAGTCCGGCCAGAAAACCGCCCAGGACGACGTTGGCATAACGCATGAAAATGACATTGATGCCCACCGTATCGGCTGCTCGCGGATGTTCGCCCACGGCGCGCGTGCGCAATCCCCAGCGCGTATGGAAGAGAACATAGTGCGAAATGATGACCAGCAAGATCGCCGCTATGGTTACCGGCTGCTGGTCGAAGATGCGTCCTACCACCGGAATATCGGCCAGGAAGGGAATCTGGATGCGCGGCAAGACGCCCGGCGCATGAGGCACTTGCCCGCCGAAGATGCTGCCTTTATCGAAGAACAGTTGCCGGTTCATGAAGCCGGTAATACCTACTGCCAGGATGTTGATGACCGTTCCGCCGATAATTTGATCCACCTTGTACGTGATCGAAAGTACCGCATGGAGCAGAGCAAACAACCCGCCGGTGAGAACAGCCGCAATCACGCCCACGATCAGGCTGGGGAGAGGGGCCACCTTGAAGATGGTGTTCATGTAAATGGCCGCCAGCCAGCCAAAGAAGGCCGCCGCCAGCATCATCCCTTCGATACCGATGTTGACCACGCCCGAACGTTCACAAAAGATGCCCGAAAGCGCCCCTAGCGTCAGCGGCGTGGCAACAGCAATCGTGGTCGCCAGCAAACTGGTGACGATGACGATGGGCGTGTCTTTGGTTTGGCCGATCAAGACCACCACCGCATACAAGGTGATGATGACCAGGGCAATGACGCCAAAACGTCGCCAGTCCATGCTAGCCTCCCCATCCGCGCGTCAACACCAGGCGTTCTTCGCGGGCGCGGATACGATAGATGTAGCGGATAATCGCGTCGGCCGCCACGAACAGCAGGATGAGTGCCTGAATGACCGAAATCACATCCACCGGAATCTGCGTCAGGAACTGCATACGAGTCCCGCCGTTGCGCATCCCGGCAAACAAAATGGAAGCCAGCACCACGCCCAGGGGATGCGTCTTCCCCAGCAGGGCGATGGCGATAGCGTCGAAACCGTAGCCAATCGAAAATCCGAGTTCGTGGCGGTAGTTCAAGCCGGTAACCTCGATGGCGCCGGCCAAGCCGGCCAGCAGGCCCGACAGGGCCATCGTCAGGATGATCGCCCGTTTGACGTTGATGCCTGCATACTTGGCTGCGTCTGGGTTGGTGCCCACGGTGCGGATTTCGAACCCCAGCGTGGTCTTCCAAAGCAGCCACCACACAATGGCAGCCACCACCAGCGCCAACACGAAACCCCAGTGGATGCGGAAACCTTCGAAGATGACCGGAATACGGGCGCTTTCGGCAATTTCGGGCGTCCGCGCAATCACGTTGTTAGGATTTTTGTCCTTCATGGGGCCATTGAGCAAGAAAGAAACCATATTCAGGGCAATATAGTTCATCATGATGGTATTGATGACCTCATGCCCGCCAGTATAGGCCTTCAACGCGCCGGGGATGGCCGCCCAGAGCGCGCCGGCCAGCATACCCAACAGGACGGCCAGCGGAAGATGGATGATTGCAGGTAAAGAAATGCCAAGCATTTCCGGCAGGGCATAACCGATCCAGGCGGCCACCACCGCGCCCAAGGCCAATTGCCCTTCTGCGCCAATGTTGAACAAGCCGCCTTTGAAGGCCAGCGCCACCGCCAGCCCGGCAAAAATATACGGCGAAGCCCATACTGCCGTCTCGCTCCAGGCCTTGGCCGAACCAAAGGCGCCCTGGAACAAACCCAGATAAGCATACAAAGGATTGCCGCCTGCCATGAAGATGACCGCTGCACCGATTAGCATGGCCGTCAACACGGCCAGCACAGGCACCAACATCGTGCTGCCGGCAGTTGCAAGGAATTTTCGCAAGGGGGATTCGCGCCTGACCATTTGCTCTTCGTTCGATTTCATATTCTCTCTGCAAGACCTGACAAAAAGGGGAAAGGGTGTGAACCCTTTCCCCTGCTGAACCAAAATGATCGAACTACGGTTTGACGGGCGGAACGTTGGTTTGGATGCTGCCATCCAGCAGGCCGGCATTGATTTCTTCCATCTTTGCCTTGACCTCGGCCGGAACTTCGTTCTCCAGGTCATGGTAGGGAGCATAGCCTGCTTTACCAAAGTAGTTGCCGCTCGGGAAGTTGCCTTCCTTTGCCATCTTGATCAGTTCATAGACGCCGGGGGTGATGAGTTTCATGGCGCTCGAGAGCATGCGCGGAGCAGCCTCGGGTAGGGTGTAATACTGGTCGGTGTCTACGCCAATGGCATATACGCCACGCTGGGCCGCCGCAGTGACTGCGCCGTTGCCGGTCTTGCCGCCCGCGCCAAAGATGACATCCGCGCCCTGATCGATCATCGAGTTGGCCGTCGCAGCGCCCCATTCAGGGTCAACGAAGGTCTTGTCGAAGCCAACATCGTTGTGATAGACCACGAACACCTCGGTGGTGGTACCCATTTGCTGATCGGCGTACGCCGCGCCAGCCCGATAACCTTCACCAAAGCGCCATACCGGAGGAACAGCGTCGGTGCCAAGCACAGACCCAATCTTGTGACTCTGGCTCATCATGGCAGCCAGCGCGCCCACCAGGAAGCCAGCCTGGTCTTCGGGGAAGTTCAAGCCGGCCACGCCCGGCACTTCCTCAGCCTGGAATTGGTCAACGCCGATGAATTTGACATCCGGGTACTTGGCGGCCGCCGCAACGGTAGCCTCGCCCAGCGCAAAGCCTACGGTCACGATCACATCGTAGCCCGCATCGCCGAAGGTAGAGATGTTCTTGTCGTAATCCTTCGAGTCGGTCGTCTCGATGTATTGAACCACCGTGGCAATTCCGTCTTCCTTGGCCTTTTGCACACCTTCCCAGGCCGACTGGTTGAAGGACTTGTCATCGATCTTGCCCACATCCGTCACCAGACCCACGCAGAACACCTCTGCCTTCTTGCAATCAGGAGCAGCAGGGGCGCAGGCCGGTAGCAAGAGCGCAAAGACCATCACCAGCGCCAGGACGAAATACAGTTTCTTAAGCATTCTTACTTCTCCTCTTGAAAAAGTTTGAGTAGGGAATATTCTGTAAAGAGCCTTTTATTCGTCTCGTATCAGTAAACCACCTCCTTAGAAGAATTCGTCTTGCAAGATGCAGGAATTCTGTTTCACGCCTAAAGTATACAATCTAATGCACAGTTCGACAAGACTACTGTGAAAAACGAGACAGACGACGCTGCCCTTCCTGGCTTGGGACTTCGCCTCGCTCCACGCCTCTGCCTGCTCCCGTTTCATAGGCCTTCTCTTACACCTCAGCCTTGGTGGCCCCCCTCACCCCCAGCATCGCCAGGAACGCCAGCGCCATGAAGGCAAAACTGAACAGCCACAACCAACGATACTGGTCGCCCAGCGCATCCACCAGAATGCCTCCCAGGGTAGGCCCCAGCACGGCCGCCAATTGCGACGAAAAATAGTACAAGCCAGTAAAGGCTCCAATGCGCTTCTCGTCCCCATGATCGTACACCAGTGGCAGACTGTTGACGTTCACCATCGCCCACAGAAAGCCCGCCAGCACCAGGATAACGGCAAACGTGACCGCACCCTGGATGATGAAGAAACCGGTCAGGGTGACGAGCGTCAGGCCAACCAGCCCAATGCGAATGATAGGCCCGCGCCCGTAGCGCGTCCCCAGCAAGCCGGCCGGCACCGAAAACAAGATGAAGGAAATCGTCACCAGGCCGGCATAGATCGAGGCAGTGCCTGCTTTCATCCCCAGCGAAAATACCGCAAAGGACGAAAGCCCGGTCTCCAGCGCATTGAAGGCCATGAACCACAGCAAAATGCCCAACAACACGAACAAACCGCTTTTGTCTGGATTGCCGAACACGGTTTTCAGGTTTCCCAACACGTTTGCCTGCTTCTCCCGCGTCTCTGCCTCCACTCGCTCCGGCTCTCTAACGAAGAGCAGAACGACAATCAACGCCGCCGCCATCGCCGCGGCCCCCGCCAGGAAGGGCGCCTCGCGGCCAAGCGCATTGAACAACATCCCGCCGCCAAAATAGGCCAACAGACCGCCCACTCCGCCCATCAGGTTGATGACGCCGTTGGCTTTGCTGCGGTCGTTTGGCTCGAACAGGTCGCCCAGCCAGGCGATCGTTGGCGAGCGAAACAGAGCCATGCCAAAGTTGGTAATCAGGATGAAAACAGCCATCGCCAACACGGACTGCGCGGCTGGGATGAACACGAACCCCAGCAAGGCAACAGGGGCGCCTAGCAAAATCCAGGGCTTGCGGCGCCCAAAGCGGTTCCACGTCTGGTCGCTTTTGGCGCCCACCCAGGGTTGAACGAAGATGTTGACGATGTTGTCCCACGTCATGATGAACAAAGCCAGGCTGGGCGCCAGCCCAAAACCGGCAATCTCTGGAATGGCGCGCCCCTCGGCCAGCAACTGCCGTTCGAATTCTGGATTTCCTGCCTGCAAGAAGAGCGGGATGTACTGGTTGAAGATCGGCCAGATGATGCTGATGCCCAGAAAGCCAAAACCGAGCAAAAAGGTCTTACGGTAATTGAAACGTGTGTCCATACAAGTTCCTCCGAGCCGTAGTGGCCATTTCGAACGACTACCCCCTTCGGGGATGATAAAGTCGTCACTACGAATTGGTTTGTAGCGCAGAATTTATTTTGCTTGTGTTTTGGTGTCATTGATGCTCTTCAAAAATTTCTTGTCGCTCTCTGTCAAATTGGCTTTTTGTAGCAGTTCTGGCCTCCTCGAGAACGTCCTGAGCAGCGATTGCTCGCGCCGCCAGCGGGCAATTTTGGCATGGTCGCCAGAGAGCAACACCTCCGGCACCTGCCAGCCGCGGAAGACAGGCGGGCGGGTGTAATGCGGATATTCCAGCAAGCCGGTGGCGTGCGAGTCGTCGGCTGCGCCGTCGGGATCGCCCAACACGCCCGGCAGCAGCCGCGTCACCGCATCTATTACTATTAGGGCAGGCAGTTCGCCGCCGGTCAGCACATAGTCGCCAACCGAAATTTCGTCGGTTGCCAAATGCTGGCGGATGCGCTCGTCGACCCCCTCGTAGCGGCCGCATAGCAGGGCAATCTTGTCGTAACGGGATAACTCGTCGGCTACGGCTTGGGAGAAAACCCGTCCCTGAGGATCGAGCAAGATGATGGGGCAAGCAGGCCGGGGGGTGGTGGGATGCGCGTCGGGACCCAGGACGGTCTCGACGGCCTCGAAAACCGGTTCGACTTTCATCACCATCCCGCCGCCGCCGCCATAGGGCGTGTCATCGGTGGTATGATGCGCGTCGTGGGTGTAGTCGCGAATATTGTGGACGTTGACCGTCACCAGGCCGCGCTTGCGGGCGCGCTGAAGGATGCTGCTTTCCAGGTAGGGGGAGAAGATTTCGGGAAAAAGGGTAAAGACCTCAAACTGCATACGTTGATTCTAGCACAAGAAGGCGCATTTTTGACTTGACGCCTGCCCCGCTCCTGACTATGATGAAAGCGCTTATGAAATCTAACGTTTCTCTCTCCGAACAACTCCGCCAGGCCATGCGCGCCTGGACTTCTGGCGTGACGGTCGTCACAGCCCAATACAACGACGAACGACACGGCATGACCGTTAGTTCTTTCACTTCCATTGCGTTGCAGCCGCCTATGGTCATCATTTCCCTGCAAACCGAAAGCCGCACGCATCGCCTGGTCTCTCAGGCGGGCGCTTTTGCAGTGACCATCTTGGCAGAAGACCAGCAGGCGATTTCCGAGCGGTTTGCCGGGCGTGACACGGAGCAAAAAGATCGCCTGGCTGGCCTGGAAACACAGACGCTGGTGACAGGAGCGCCTCTGCTCGAAGGCGGCCTGGCCTGGTTGGATTGTCGCGTTGTGCAAACCATCCCGGTTGGCAGCAATATGCTCTTCCTGGCCGAAGTCGTGGCCGCGCAGCAAAGAAAGCCGGGCAAGCCGCTCCTGTACCATCAGCGCCGCTATGGGCGTTGGATGGAGTAAGCCGTTCCTTGTATTATACAGGAGAAAGGGATGGGGTAAATGCCTACCGAAGAACCACTTACCCAGGAAGAGAAAGACATCCTCTTGCGCCTGGCGCGAGAGGCCATCAAGCGCGCTGTACGTGGCCAGGAACGCAAGCCGTTGGATCTTGCTTCTTTGCCGCCGCGCCTGCGGGAACCCGGCGCCTCCTTCGTCACCCTGACGATGGCCGGCAATCTGCGGGGCTGCATCGGCGCGTTGGAACCCTACCAGCCGTTGGCCGAGGATGTATGTGAACATGCCGTTGCGGCCGCCTTGCAAGATTTTCGCTTTCCGCCGCTTCAAAGCGGGGAATTGCCGCACATCGAAATCGAGATTTCACGTCTCACCCTGCCCGTTCCACTGACTTACACCACTCCCGAAGACTTGTTGGCTAAGTTACGCCCCGGCGTAGACGGCGTCATCTTGCGCGATGGCTTTCACCGAGCCACCTTCCTGCCGCAAGTATGGGCCAAGTTGCCTGACCCGGCTGATTTCTTGGACAACTTGTGTTACAAGATGGGCGCTTCTCCTACGCTGTGGCGGCAAAAACACCTGGACGTGCTGGTATACCAGGTCGAAGAATTTCACGAGTAAATTCTTGGCGCGCCAAAGTGCTGGGATAACCATTGAGTTCGGGCGGCAGTTTAACTGCCACCCCATCGGTTTGGCGCGTTAGAATTTCACGAGTAAATTGCCTTGCCCCAGCGCGCAGCATGGTATACAATCGAAGCATGGCTGATGATTTTGCGTTTCAGGAGGCCGTCGAAGCCTTACGCGCCAAAGACCGCTCCAAGGCGAAAGACCTGCTTACCCAACTGCTCAAGGGGGATCAGAATAACGTCCAGTATTGGATTTGGTTGAGCGCCGCGGTCGAATCGCCGAAAGAACAGATTTATTGTCTGCAAACTGCGCTTCGGCTCGACCCCGAAAATGCCACCACCAAACGGGGTTTGATCTTGCTGGGGGCGCTCCCGGCCGACGAAAGTGTTCAGCCCTTCCCGCTCAACCGCCCGCGCTTGTGGGACGAGAAACTGGCCCTGGCGACCGATCGACCCAAGGAAAGCGGCCTCAAAGCGTTGTTTTCCAACCCGATGGTGCGCGTAGCGTTTTTTTCGATGTTGGGGTTGGTCTTGATAGGAGCCGTGGTAGCCGGTTTGCTTCTGATGCGCCCCACACGCGCTGCGCTGCCTACCTTCACCCCCGGCCCCTCGCCGACCTATACTCTCACGCCGACCTTTGTCAATGCCACGGCGCCGCCTCCCCAAACGGCCGGCCCGCTTGCTCCGATGGCGGACTTGTTGGTTGCCACCTATACCCCCACGCCGCTATATGTCAATCGTCCGCGCCAACCGCTTTCGGGGGACCTCAATCGTCAGTTCAAGAGTGCCTACGAGAGAGGCGATTGGGATACTGTCATTTCGAGTATGGAAGAGATTGCCCGCCTGGAGCCGCAGGCGCCTGATCCTTATTACTACATCGGTGAGGCCTATCGTTTCCAGGGCAATTACCGCAAGGCATTGGAGGCATATAATCAGGCGCTCAAGGTCGATCCACAGTTTGGGCCACCGTACCTGGGATTGGCGCGCGCGCGTCTGATGCAGGACCCGAATGCCGATGTGACTGCTTTGTTGGCCGAAGCCTTGAAGCGCGACCCAAACTTTGGCGAGGTCTATCTAGAGCGCGCAATGTATTACTTGAAGCGCAAAGAGCCTGAACTGGCTTTGGCCGACCTCGCGACGGCCGAGAGTCTGCTGCCTGGCTCGCCGCTGGTGTATTACTATCAATCTCAGGCTTACTTGGCGATGGAACAGTATGATGACGCTCTACAGGCGGCCCAAAACGCCAACCAGGCCGATGTGACCTTACTACCGGTGTACTATACGTTGGGTAGAATCTACCTTGCCCAAGGCCATGATGAACAGGCTGTTGCTGCGTTGGAAACTTATACTCACTACCAGCCGCGCGATGTAGAGGCTTTTGCTTTGTTAGGGAAGGCCTATTTCCAGCAGGGGAATTGCGAAGCGGCTATCGAAACGATGGGGTTTGCCATTGGCCTGGATAGCACCCGGCGGGATACGTACCTGTATCGCGGCTTGTGCTATGTGGAAATCGGTCAGGCGGATAAAGCCGAGTTCGACCTGAAGCGAGCCTTGCAAGTCTACAAGAATGCCTTTGCCCCCAATCTGGGCTTGATGCGCGTCTATATCTTGCAAGCGCATTACGGGGATGCGTACTTGCAAGGGGAGCGCACCCTCTCGCTGGCCAAGACGGATGAAGAAAAAGCCCAGATTTACTACTGGCAGGCCATCAACTTCGAGAAACGGGATGAACCTGCCAACGAAGCAAAGGCTTGGAACAACCTGTTGGCATTGCCAGAAGAAGTCGTATCGGCCTCGGTGCGCGAGCAGGCACAGAAGCGATTGCTCGTTCTCGCTTCGCCCACTCCCAATCCGACGGCGGCAAAGGGCAAAAAGACCCCTACTGCCACGCCCAAAGTGACGGCTACGAAAACGATGACGCCCGTTACCCCGGCGGTATCGGCGATAACGCCTACCCCAACCCCTATGAAAACGAAGACGCCGTAAGTCACCCCGCTTGTCTTGCAAATCGTCCCGAAGGTTACCTCGACCTTCGGGACGTAGACGTCTTCTATGGGTTACTCCTTCATCTGTTGCCTGGCCCACTCGATCACTTCGAGCAGTTCGGGCAGGTCCATGCCTAGTTCGCGCAGTTTTTCGGGGGTGGGAATGCTGTGGCGGTCCCAGCCGCGCCGCTTGTAGACCGCATCTAGCAGCGATTCATATTGTCCTTCGCGGTATTCGCGTAAGTGCTTTATCTTCTCTTCCGTAGAAAGGCCGGCGGGGTCAACTTCTGCCAGGCGTTTCAATTGCTCGTCGTAGCGTTCCTGGCGCGATTCATATTCCTCGACCGTCACTGGCCCCATCGCACGGTAGGGCGGATAGTCGTGCTGGCGGCCTACGCGCCCCATGCGAATGGAGAAAATCTTTTGGAAGTTGTACACCCGTTCCGACTGGTCTAGCAGCGTTTTGGCAGTGGTGGGGATGCCGGTCACGCCCTGATGAATCCAGGTGTAATTTTCGACATGCTCCGGTACTTTGGCCGGCTCGGCAGTCTCTTTGTTGTTGGCCGGAGAAATATCGTTCCAGGGCAATTTGCACAAGCCGTGCAGGCTGAACCAGGTGCGCCACATGGGGAAGTAATGCAACGCTTCGGCCTTGGCCTCGAAGGTGGGCAACAGGTTGTGGACCTGGTCCATGAAGATGAGCCAGGCTTCATCGTGCTGCGCGCCTTTGGTGGCCAGGCCGTAACCGCCTTGCTGAGCAATGGACTCCTTGGTCATATATTCGGAGATTTCCATGCCTTTGATTTCCATGCCGATGTCGTGCAGGAAGGCCGGGTCGGCGCCGAATTGCTCGGCAAAGTATTTCTTCATATACCGCACGCCCTGACCCACAATCACGCCAAAGCCTTCGCCGCGCGCCATTTGGTGCAACAGTTCCAGAGCAGCCTCGCCGTTGCCAAAGTGCAGTTCCAGGCCGCCGGTGCGTTCTTTGTTCAGGATGCCGGCCTCGTAGCATTCCATGGCAAAGGCCACACAATTGGCAAACGAGATGGTATCTACGCCGTAGGTGTCGCAGTAGAAGTTCAATTCCAGCACTTTTTGAGCGTCGAAATTGCCGATGTTGGAACCCAGGCCGGCGGCGTTCTCGTATTCGGGGCCATCTACCAGGACGCAGGAGCCGGCAAAGGGTCCGGTGCGAATCGGGAAATGGTCCACCCCGTGTGAGCAGGACATGGTGCAGCCCAGCCAGCAGCCATCTGGCAGACCCTGGGTGAATTTTTCCTTCCACACTTTGGAGTCGATTTTATGCGTTTCCGCATGGGAGCCAAAGCGGAAGTTATGCACCGGAAGGAGGTCGAAGTGGTCCATCACATCTACGATGTTAGCCGTGCCAACCTTACGCATTTGATTTTGCACGTCGTCTAGGTCGGCGATTTCTTTGTTGATGCGCGCGCCAGCCTTGCGGATGAGCGCCATATCAGCCACGCCGTTCTGGTCGCCGCTCATGTTGCTGAATTTGACGACAATGGCTTTGATTTTCTTGTCGCGGAAGACGCGCCCTGCGCCGCCGCGCCCGGCTTGCTTCAGGCGCACTTCCTTGCGGCGCACGTCGTACCACGAGGAGTTGATAGCGGCGTAGCGAATATATTCGGCGGCTCGCCCGGTAGAAAGAACAGAGATGCCGCGTTTGGATTTTTCGTCGCCGTTGCTGTACATTTCGGTGAGGACGCTGCCGAGCAGGTGCGCTGCCACCTCTTCCAGCGGCGCCGCTTCGATCTCAATTTGGCCTGTGTCGCCGTCTATGAAGATGATCACGTCTTCGGCGGCCTTGCCCTGAATCTCCAGGGCGTCGAAGCCGGCAAATTTGAGGAAGGGGGCAAAATAACCGCCTACGTTCGAATCGATGACGTTTTCGGTTAGCGGGCTGAGGGTCACAACGGTTGCCTTGCCCGAACCGGGGTAGGCGGTGATACCGCAGATGGGGCCGTTGGCAATGACCAGTTCGTTTTCGGGGTCGTCCCATTGGGTTGTGGGGGTCACGGCATCCCACAGCAATTTGAGGGCAAAACCGCGTCCGCCAGTGAACATATTTTTCATTTGCTGTGTGACTGGCTTTTCGGCAATGGTGTTGTCGGTCAGGTTGATGTAAAGGGTGCGGTTGGCGTAACCACGCTCGACTGGTCGCAGTTCGTAGGTGTATTCGCCCAACAAGCGATGGGCCGCTTTGGCTGTTTCGAGGGAGGAAGAATGTGTCATGGAATCGGTCTCCGATCATTTGAATAGGTGGAGGCAATGCCGGTATCATTATGCCTGAGATGACGGTGCTTGTCTATTGACTATCTTCCCGCTGTTCTTGCCTAAAGGACACTTTTTGCCTTATCATTTTCCTCCGTTTTTGGTAAAGTTCATCCATGCCAACCGAAAAAGAAATTTACGAATCTTATGCTGACCAATATGAACGTCTGATCCAGCGGGAGGATTATCGTGGCAATATCGTGCGTGAGATCGAGCGTTTCATTGCTCTGGACGGCCTTGAGGTGGTAGAGTTAGGCGCCGACACGGGACGTCTGACGCGCTTGCTGGCGCCGCGGGTGCGTTCCATCCTGGCTTTCGATGCTTCTGCGCACATGTTGAAGATGGCAAATGCCTCTTTGCATGGGATGGGTCTGTCCAATTGGATGACAGGCGTGGCCGACCATCGTCGTTTGCCGTTGATGGCTGCCAGCGCAGATGTGATCGTCTCTGGCTGGAGTTTTTGTTACCTGGCGGTTTGGGGTGGCGCAAACTGGCGTACTGCGTTGCAAGATGGGCTGGATGAGGCCAATCGTATCTTGAGAAGGGGGGGAGCGCTGATTTTGTTGGAAACGTTGGGGACGGGGTGCAAGAGGCCGTGCCCGCCGGAGCATTTGAGCGGATATTATGCCTGGTTGACGGAAGCAGGCTTCGAGCGCGGCTGGATGCGGACAGATTATCGCTTCGAGTCCCTGGCGGAGGCGGTCGAATTGTCCACGTTTTTCTTTGGAGAGGAGATGGGGCGCAGGGCCGAGAGAACCAGGAGATTATTTTGCCGGAATGTACAGGCATTTGGCGCCGAAAGCGCGTATAATTGTGATGAAGCAAGCGCCGTCGAACCGATGGGGCAGTTGCCAAACTTGGGAGCGCCTACTATAATCTAAGATTAGGAGTGTTGCTCTGGAAACGCAACGTATTACCCAACCAGACGATGATTTGGGGAAAGTCCAGCCTCGCCGTCAACTCGAGGCTGGCGTTACCCTTTTCAAGCGTTATTTGATTCAAGATGTGATTGGCATTGGCGGGATGGGGTCCGTTTATCGCGCCCGTGATTTGCATTTCCCCAATGTTGTCAAACTGGTGGCTGTGAAGGAAATGGTCAATACAGCGCCTGATCCGCTGGTACGCCAGACGATTGTGCAAAATTTCGAGCGCGAGGCAAATTTGTTGGCTACGCTCAGCCATCCGTCCATTCCGCGCATTTATGATTATTTTTCCGAAGATGAACGCTCGTATCTGGTGTTGGAGTATATTCATGGGAAGGACCTGGAAGCAGTCATCAATGAGACCAATGGCTTTCTGGCCGAAGAGCAGGTGTTGACCTGGGCGATTCAGTTGTGTGATGTGCTGGCGTTCTTGCATAACCATAAGCCGGACCCCATCATCTTCCGTGATATGAAGCCGTCGAATGTGATGATTGACTACAATGGGGATGTGAAGTTAGTGGATTTTGGGATTGCCAAGACATTCCAGGCCGGGCAAAAAGGGACGATGATTGGCACGGAGGGCTATTCTCCGCCCGAACAGTATCGCGGCGAGGCGACTCCCCTGGCAGACCTCTATGCCCTGGGAGCGACCTTGCATCATGTTTTGACGCGGCGCGATCCACGCATGGAACCGCCGTTTTCATTCAACGAGCGGCCCATTCGCAAAATCAATCCAGCAATTTCCCCGGAGTTGGAGGCAGTCGTCAACGCAGCGTTGCAGTATAACCCAGAAGATCGCTTTCCCACCGCAGAGGACATGAAGGAAGCCTTGATGGCGGCGGCTCGTAAGACGGGTTTGCTGGCGCAGGTCACTTCTCATCTGGTGGGGCCGGTCAACAATGTCAAACCGTTGTGGGCGTTTACATGTGAGGACGAAATTCGCAGTACGCCGTTGTATTACCAGAGTACGGTGTTCATCGGTTGTTACGACAATAATCTCTATGCCATCAATGCCGGCGATGGAAAATTCTTGTGGAAGTATCCGACCGATGGCGGTATCGTCTCGAAGCCGGTGGCTTTCGAGGATAATCTCTATTTCGGCTCGGAGGACCAGCGTTTACATGCTGTAGGGGTTCGATCGGGAAAGGTAGTTTGGACTTATTATGCTCAAGGCCCGATTCGCTCCTCGCCGCGTATTGCCGAAGGCCATCTGTTCTTTGGCTCGGATGATCAATATCTTCATGCCGTCAACGTGAATAATGGCCGTGCAGCCTGGAAGTTCGAAACTTCAGAGGCTATTCGTTCTACGCCTTTCATTGCCAATGAGATGGTCTATGTGGGTAACGAGGCGGGCGACTTTTTGGCTATTGATTTTCGCGGCGAATTGAAGTGGCGCTTTCAGGCCAAGCGGGCAATTACTTCCTCGCCGACGATTTTCGGACAAATGGTGTTGTTCAGTTCACTGGATGCCAACCTGTACGCGTTGGACCATCGGAATGGGTGGGTCATCTGGCGATTCCGCCTGGGAAAAGGCTCCATATCATCTCCTTGCGCCGTAGATGATATGGCGTTCGTGGGTGCGGCTGATGGGTATATTTACGCGGTTGATCTCAAGACGGCTAAGGAGGTATGGCGCTTCCGCACTGAACACCAGGTGAGTAGTTCGCCCGTGATTTATAAAGATGCGCTTTATTGTGGCTCGGTAGATGGAAATTTATATTGTTTGGAATATCGCACCGGCCGGCTGCGCTGGAAATTCGCCTCTGAGGGGCAAATCATTGGCTCTCCGCTGGTGTACGACGATATCGTGTACGTAGGCTCGACAGACCACAAGGTGTATGCCTTGCTGGCCTAGAAGGAGTATCTGTGATCGAATTCTTCCGTAATTTGTTTCGCAAGCCTCCCAGCGCGGTTGACATGGCAACAACGGCGCCCTTGACCGAACAGCAGATTCAGTCCATCTTGCGCAGTCAATCTGTCCGTTACGACGTTCAGCAATTGGTGGCTAGTACAGGGCAATCCGTTGGCAAACAACGTGAACTCAACGAGGACAGCCTGCTGGCGCTTACCTCTACACTGGCCGGTAATTCGGGGAGTTTGCCATTTGGTCTTTATATCGTGGCAGACGGAATGGGTGGACATCAATATGGGGAGGTAGCCAGTAATGCGGCTGTACGTGTTGTGGCGGGCTATGTGATGAAAAAGTTTTCCCCTTATCTTTTCAATCTCAATCCCGTCCAACCGGATGAATCCTTGCAAGAGATTATGCAGGCTGCCGTGCGTGAGGCACAAAAAACGATTCAGCACGAAGCGCCCAGCAGCGGCACGACCCTGACAGCGGCTCTGGTGTTGGGTCAGCAGGTCACTATTGCTCATGTGGGCGACAGCCGCGCCTACCATATCCACCCCGATGGGCGCGCTGAGGTCGTCACGCGCGATCATTCGCTGGTGAAGCGACTGGAAGAGTTGGGGCATCTCAGCGCGGATCAGGCGGCCAATTATCCGCATCGCAATGTGCTTTATCGGGCGCTGGGGCAAGGCGACATTCTGGAGGCAGATGTTTTTACTATTACATTCCCACAGACCGGGTATCTAATGTTGTGCAGTGATGGTTTGTGGGGGGTGGTGTCAGATCAAGACATTGTGCGGGTCATTAAGGAAGCCCCCAATCTGCATCGGGCTTGCCAAAGCCTGGTGGAGGCGGCCAACTCGGCTGGTGGGCCAGATAATATCAGCGTGATACTGGTACAATTGATTGGATGATGGCAAAAGCACAGGATTATTACGCCATTCTTGGCGTTCGGCGTGACGCTACCCAGCAGGAGATCAAGCGGGCTTATTTGGAAGCCGCGCAGCGTTTTCATCCTGATAAGAATAAACTGGCTGGCGAAACAGAAATTTTTCTGGAAGTTCAGCGCGCGTATGAAACGTTATCCAATCCAACCCGTCGCGCCCAATATGATGCCTTGTTGCCGCCCGAAGAGAAAAATCAGTTGCCGCTCGAATGGGAGGTGCATTACAGCCGCCCCAACCTGGTCAGGCTCAATGAACCTCAAATCGTATATATTTTGTTGGAATTGTTCCCTTACAGGCAATCCGGGGAAATTCCCATCCCGCCCTTGAATGTTTGCCTGGCGCTGGATTGTTCGACCTCCATGACGGGGGATAAGATGGATATGCTCAAAGCGGCGGCTATCCATGTTCTGCGTGATTTGCGCCCGCAGGATGTTTTCAGCGTGGTTTCGTTCAGTGATCGCGCGCAAGTTATCGTTCCTGCTGCTTATCGTCCTGAAAAGCATCGTTTGGAGTCCCAGATACGCCTGTTGCAACCTTCGGGGGCAACAGAAATTTTCCAGGGTCTCGAAATAGCGTTCAAGGAGGTGCAGTCGAATGCGGACGGAACGCGCGTCAATCACATCATCTTGATCACAGATGGGCATACTTATGGAGATGAGCCTGCTTGTATGGGGTTGGCGGAAGAGGCCGCTCGCAAGGGAATTGGTATCAGCGCCATGGGGATCGGGAAAGAATGGAATGATGTGTTTTTGGATGCGCTTTGTAGTCAAACGGGAGGCAGTAGCAAGTACATTGCCAAGCCGGAGGACATTCATACCTTTTTGCTGAATGAATTCGAGACCTTATCCCGTGTCATTGCTACGGATGTCGTGCTGGAGTTTAGTGGAACGCCGGGCGCCGAGATGACCTTCGCTTTTCGTACTCAGCCGGAGGCTGGTCCCCTTACAGAAGAAAGTCCGCTTCACCTGGGTGCTGTTTTGCAAGATACGCCTCTCAACGTGCTATTCGAATATCGTATTGAGCCTTTTCTCACCCATCAAGAAACAGTTACGTTGTTGCAAGGCTCCATGAAACCTGTCATTGCTGGTTTGCGCACTCCCATTTCCCCTGTGCGCTTGGAATTTTCCCGACCGGTAGCCGAGCGGGCGGGCGAAGAGCCGCCTCATCCAGCTATCGTCCATTCATTAGGCAAATTGACGTTATATCGTATCCAAGATAAAGCGCGCGCCGAGTTGAATGCCGGGCAATACGAGTTGGCCGCTCAGCACTTGAAACAACTGGCTACCAATCTGCTTGCTCAAGGGGAACGCAGTTTGGCGCGTACTGCGCTCATCGAAGCCGAAAATATTCTCCAAATGGGTGGGCTGTCGGAGGAAGGTTCGAAAGCCATCAAGTATGGAACGCGTTCCCTCCTGATGAAATAAGAACGGAGTAGTGAAAGATGATTACTTGTCCTAATTGTAAATATGAAAATCTGGATGGCAGTGTGTTTTGTCTCAATTGTGGTTCGCAACTTACCAGAGATGGTTCGTTGGTGACCCAGAATATAGATGCCGAACAAGCCAAACAAACTCAGCCCATTGGAGGTGAATACACTCCTCCTTCCTCCTATGCTTTCGAGACATGGGCTTCTTTGCATTTGTTGGACAGTGGGCAAATTTTGCCCTTGAGCGATCGCGGTGAATTCACGCTTGGCCGTGTGAGTGAGGCCCAGCCTATCATGCCCGATATTGATTTGACGCCTTACCAGGCTTATTCCTGTGGCGTATCTCGTCTCCATGCCGCCTTGAAGCGTGAAGGGAAGCGGGTTTTCATCATGGATCTGGGGTCTTCCAACGGGACTTTTTTGAATGGCAAGAGACTGCAGCCCCACGTTGAATATCTGCTCAACCATAGCGACATCTTTTCCCTGGGTAAGTTGAAAATCCAGATTCTCATCAAGAAATAGGCGCACACGAGGCGGAGGCAAGCATGACCCATTCCATCATCTTACATCTTCCGGGAGAACCGGCTGTCATTGGAGAAGTAGACGAATTACCCAAGCCAACCGATACGCTTGTGATTGTCAGCAATCCGCGCCAAAAGGATGGCAAGGAGTTGCATTACATCGAGCATAATGTGGTCAAAGTAATGTGGCCGATGAACAGGATCAATTTGATCGAGGTGATTGTTAGTGAGGAAGAAGAGCAGATCATTGGCTTCGTGAGGGAATAAACCTATGCCCGAGGAATTCGACCGCCGACGCATTTTGGTCGTGGATGATGAAGAACGCATGGTGCGCTTCATCCGCATGAATTTGGAACATGATGGCTTCCAGGTCAGCGAAGCCTTCAATGGCAAGCAGGCTATCCAGAAGTTGCGCGATGTAACGCCTGACCTGATTTTGCTGGATGTGATGATGTCCGACCTGGACGGTTTCGAGGTGTTGGAGACGATTCGAGAGATTAGCAATGTGCCAGTAATTATGTTGACTGCCAAAGGCGAAGAAGATGACCGCGTGCGTGGCTTGGAATTGGGCGCGGATGACTATATTACGAAGCCGTTCAGTCCCAGGGAATTGGTTAGCCGTGTCAAAGCGGTGTTGCGGCGTACCGAAGGGGTGAGCGGCTCGATGCACGGCTTGATCGAGGTGGACGAACGCCTGAAAATTGATTTCGACCGTCGCGAAATTTGGTTGGAAGGCAAACTGGTTAAGTTGCGTCCAACAGAGTATCGTATGCTCTATCACTTGGTGCAAAATGCCGGTTGGGTCATTTCACACGAGCAGTTGTTGACCAAAGTGTGGGGCTACGAGTATCGGGATGAGCCGCATTATGTTCGCTTGTATATCAACTATCTACGACAAAAGTTGGAAGTCGATCCGGCCAACCCCAAATACATCCTCACTGAGCGTGGCGTGGGATACCGCTTCGTGGATTTCAGACGACAGAAAAATTGAGCCGCGCCTTTCGTGCAGGACTTTATCGAAGTCGGTGATTTTCACCTGAATTTGTAACTGCCTACTCTGGGTAATTTCTGATGGCAGCGTATGACTTTTGGCCGCTCCAGAGACAGATCGAAGACTTGTCTGGCGCATTGTGGGGCAAATCTCCGATTTGCAGATTTGCGCAAGTCAGAGACCTGTCTATTGTACACAAGTTGTTCGGTTGGCCCAGATTTGGATGGGCAAGAAACTTG
>FWWM01004709.1_pt1 | contig 31338 bp, 19 predicted proteins | sample 2228351 | NCBI WGS metagenome assembly FWWM01 (sample SAMEA103939774, study PRJEB20133) | metagenome | reverse complement strand
CCGCTGGGTCAAGCAGTGGCACACGGAGGGGTGCTCGCGTGCTTGGCAGATCGCACTGCTTGACCCGCTGGGTCAAGCAGTGGCACACGGGGGTTCTCACGAGCTTGGCGAGAGGCACGTGCCTTTGCTCACGCCGAAACGGCCGCACAGCAAAGCGAGTGCCTCGCCGCCACGGCGGCCGTCTGTGCATGCGGCTGGCGGGCCAGTTTGCCCTTAGTTGCCGCTTACCAGTGCTTCGATCTCCTCTCGCGTGGGCAATCGCTGGTCATGCGTGCGTGCTGCCCATAGCGCCGCGGCAGCAGCCGAACGGCGTACGCGCGCGGCCATCTCGACTCCCTCGGCGAGCAGCGCCGCGTAGACGCCATGGAACACGTCGCCGCAACCGGTGGTGTCGACCTCCGGCACGCAGAACGAGTGCACGTGCAGCGGCTCCGGCGATTCGCTGCGTTGCGCGTACCAGGCACCTTGCCTGCCGCACGTTACGACGACGTCTCGATCGGCACAGGCCAGGGCCTTCACCTGGAGCGGCGGCTCACGGGCACCGCTGAGCGCCGCGGCAAACGAACGGGAGACAATCAAATGGTCCGCCAGGCGCGCCAGCCGCCTGACCTGGGCAGACGCCGGCCCTTCAAGGTCTGCCACCACGGCCCTGCCTGCGGCGCGAGCCAGTTGTGCGGCGCGCAGCATGCCCTCCACACCTAACGGGTCGACCAAGAGCACCCTGCAAGACGCGATCAACTCTGCCGGCGGCCAATCCCTTGTGGGGCCAACGGCATCAGCGAGGTCGTACAGCACGGTGCGGCGGGCCTGCCCGTCGACGATCACCGTACAGCGGATCGGAGCTGCCCCGGCCTCGCGCCTTGCCATATCGACCTGCACGCCGGCGGCGGCCAGCGCAGCCAACACAAACTGCGAGTCGGCGTCTGTGCCCACCACGCCGGCATAGGCGGCGCGAACGCCCAGTGCGGCACAGGCACGCAAGGCCGTGCCCGTGATGCCGCCGCACAAGCGGCTGCGCGAGAGCACCTGCACCTTGGAGTCGCGCCGCGGCAAGCGGTCGACTCGCAGCACCTCGTCGACGGCCACGCAACCCAGCCCTAACACGTCGCACGCCATGTGGGCCCTGACACGCTGTGCCCTACATGTTGGTGAGGTCGTCCCAACCGCCTGGGCCCGCCAGGACATCGAGCGCCGCGGCCAGTGCCGGGGCATGCTCGCGGCTTTCGGCATACACGCGGCAAATACGGTAGCTGAGCGGGATTTGCCGAAACAGCTCGTGGTCGCTCAGGCCCCGAATCTCGCCGCGCACGGGATCGTACAGAAAATTCTGCCCGGCCGTGGGGCCGCGCGTGCCCGGCCGATGCACGTGGCGCGCCAGGTCGACGCGCAGCGGCAGCTCCCGCAGTGATGGGGGCAACTGGTCGCGCAGGGCCTGTTCGAACAGCCCCTCTTGGCTGAACACCGTGCTGCGCTCAGGGGCATCCGGCGCGAAGAACACGGTGCGTTCGGCGGCCATCTTCCAGCGCACCTCGCGGTCCAGCAGGCGGGCCCACTTCCGGCCCAGCTCACGCTTCACGGGATCGTCTGCCTCCGGCCAGCGGGCCACATCGACCAGCAGCGACCACTCCGTAAACCGTCGATACGCATCCAGGTGCTCCAGCGGATTGCCGGGAAACAGATACGCGCTGCTCTCTGCAAACAGGTCTTGCAGCGTCAGGTCCAGAGATCGCACGGTGCGGTGGAAGTACAGGTTGCGGAACAGGTCCGCACGCACGCCGATGAACTGCACCAGTGCCGTGAGGCCGCGGGTATGAATCGTCAGCCCCCGCTCGCTGAAAAAGCTGTAATACAGCAGCCGCTCCAGGTCGAAGGCCCGCGTGTTGTAGCCAGACATGTAGGCGTCTCGCAACACGAAGTCCATGTTGTCGACCGTGTACAGCCCGCAAAACAGGCTGCGCAGATGCCGCAGCCAGCGCGGCGCACCCTCCGCATCCGTCTTGGGACGGGTGATCAAAAAGGCGATCTGCTCGGGATCCAGCTCTTCGTCAGCCGCAAGCTGGCTGTTGGGGTTGCGGCGGATGCGCCGCAGCAACTCGCCCAGCTCCCGGCAGATGATGGCGCTGCCCAGCGTCTCGTGCGTCAGGCCAAAGCGAGACAAAAAGTGCTCGTCGAAAAAATGCCCGAACGGCCCATGCCCCACGTCGTGCAGCAAGCCGGCTAGCCGCAGCAGGCATTCCACGTAGCCGCGGCTGGGCACATCGGGACAAGCGGCCGCCAGTGAATCGTACAGAGAGGCCGCCGCTCGGCTGGCCAGGTGCATGACCCCCAGCACATGCTGAAAGCGTGTATGCTCCGCTGAGGGAAATACCCACCACGCGGTCTGCAACTGATGGATCTGCCGCAGCCGCTGCACCCAGGGATGGTCGATGATTTCGCGTTCCGAGACCTCGCCCGCTTGCACTCCCCCGGAAGTAAAGGGAATGTAGCCGTGGATCGGGTCGAAACTCAGGCCCTCGTGCTGGTACAGCCGCATGTTATGAGATTATTGCCGGTTTGCGGTAAGAGTGAAAGCTGGTGAAGGCATGCTACGGAAGCGTGCAGGCGAATCCGCCGCGACCGGCTTCGTTCGCCTCGGGAGCATGGCTCTCTCGGGCGCTGCGAGCCGAGTCTTGGCGTATGACGCGCGGGTACGACGGCGCCGCTGCCCTGCCGGGCTGGCGGGCCAGGGGGCCGGCGCGCGGGCGGCCTTTTGTGGACCGGTGTTCCGAGTGTCGAGCGTGGCGTACCGCGCGAGGGGCGCGATGCTTGCATGGCACGCTTGCGGAGGCCATGGTGCCAAACGGCCTAGCCAGAAACGGCTCCGCAGGCTACACTTCCGCCCAGTTCGCCTGAGGCGGCCGATAGCCTCTTACCAGGAGCTGAGGCAAGGAGAACGCAGGTGCTACGGCGCTACGTACTGGGATGGCTGATTGCGGCGTGGGCGGGGTGGCTGGCAGCCGGCATGTGCCGGGGCGAGGAGTGGCGGTCCAGCGAGACGCTGCTGCCGCCAGAGACGAAGGCCTGGGTCTCGGTGCCCAACCTGCCGGAGCTGCTCGAGAGTTGGAACCGCACGGAACTCAGCCGCCTTTTTTCCGAAGGAGGCATGCGCGAGTTTGCCGAGGACTTGCAGCGGCAGATTTTGGAAAAGTGGTCGCGCACGCACCAGCGGTTGGGCTTGCAACTTGCAGACTTCGAGGGTCTCGCCACGGGCGAGTTGGCCCTCGCCATCGTGCAGACCGACCAGGGGGCAGCGCTCGCCGCGTTGGCCGACGTGCGAGGCAACGAGCAGTCTGCCGTCGAGGCGCTGAGGGATCTCGCCCAGGCGCTCATTGATAAAAAGGCGCAAAAGCAAGAAATCCAGGCCTACGGCATCGCGCTCTCGGTATTCGATGTGCCGCCCAAGCGCAGGGGAGACGAGCCGACCCAGGTGGTGTATTTTCTGCACGGCGGCTTGCTTGTCGCGGTGGACCACCTGCCATTGGCGCAGCAGCTTGCCGCACGCTTGGGGGGAGACGCTACGGCTTGCCTGGCAGAGCAGCCGGCCTTCACCGCGGTGCTCAACCGCTGCCGGGAGACCGCCGCGGACCTCGCTCCCCAGGTCCGCTGGTGGGTCGATCCGTTTGGCCTGGCCCTGGCGCTGCGCGCCAGCGAGCGCCCTGCCAGGGAGCACAACCCAGATTGGCTGGCCATTCTTGCCAACCAGAAGTTTGACGCCATCCGCGGCGTGGGCGGCTATCTCAACTTCGCCCATGGCAACTATGGCATCCTGCACCGCAGCGTGGTATACGCTCCTCACCCTCATCAGTTGGCCATGAGGATGCTGGCCTTTCGCAACGGTCATGAGTTTACGCCCCAGCCATGGGTGCCGCGCAATGTAGCCACCTACGCCACGTTCCAGTGGGACATGCAGCAGGCGTTCGACTGCTTTGGCTCGTTGTTCGACGAGGTGTACGGCGAGCCTGGCACTTGGGAAGACACGCTCCGCGAGATCGCCGACGATCCGACGGGCCCGCGCATCAACATCCGCCTCGATTTGATCTCGCACCTGGGAACGCGGGCCACGATCATTCGCGATTACAAGCTGCCCATCACTCCCCAAAGCGAGCGGCGGCTGTTCGCTGCCGAAGTCCGCAACCCTCAGGCCCTCCGTGCCAGCATCGATAAGATGATGGAGAGCGATCCCTCCGCACACCGCCGGCAGATCGCCGGATACGACGTGTGGGAGATCACCGCAGAAGAGGCGGGAGACGCCGAGCTGGAGATCGAAAATCCTGAGCTGGATGCGGGACTGCCGGGCGACGACGAGGACGCAGATGCCCCGGCGGGTGCCGGCCAGATGCAAGGACCTGCGGGAATTCCCAATTCTGCCGTGGCCGTGGCCCACGGCTGCCTGCTGGTCTCTTCTCATATCGATCTACTCGAAAAGGTGCTCACCGAGGCTGGCGACGACCAGCGCCTCTCTGCCGATCCCGATTACTTGCAGGTGACCGGCGAGTTAGAAAACCTGGGGCTGAGCGCTCACTGTGCACGCGCGTTTGCACGGACGGACGAGCAGTTTCGCATTACGTACGAGCTGTTCCGCACCGGAAAGATGCCGGAGGCCGATACGCTGCTGGGCCGGCTGCTGAATACCCTGTTTGGCGAAGGCACAGAGGGAGAGCTGCGCAAGCCGAAGTTCGATGGCAGCAAGCTGCCAGACTATAGCGTGGTGCAGCGCTATCTAGGGCCGGCAGGCACGTGCGTTTCGGCGGAGGAGACGGGCTGGTTGATCGTGGGCTTTACGCTCAACCGCCAAAGCCCGTTAGCAGGGGCCAATCCGGCCGAAGGAACACGGCGCAAATAGCCGGCGGATTTTTGCCCGTCACGGGGAGATGCCGCCGCCGGTGCGCGTTTTGGACGTACAAGTGTGCCTGAGCGGTCGGGCATGAGTTTCCCTGCTCGGTCAGGCAGCCGCTTTGGCAGGCCCTTGGCGAACTCTCTGCCGTGCAGCCTTTTCGGCTAACTCTCGTCCCCCGCTCTATTGCGGCTTGAGGACGCGATGGCGTACTCTATGAGAAAGGGCGTCATGCCGCGGGCTAGTATTGTCGAGGAGGTTGATGTTACGCATCCAGGTTCAGACCGGCCAGCAGCGCCGGACGCTGGAACATGCGGCGGGGCCGTTGGAGTTCGGCCGGCTCAACCGTCCCGGCAATCCTCGCGTGGTGCTGGACGATCCCTGCGTATCGCGCGACCAGTTGCGCATTCAGGAGAAGCCGCTGGGGCTGTTGGAGCTGGAGAATCTATCGAAGGGCACCGTGGTGTACCTGGACGACGGAAGTACGGTGGCCGTGCAGAGCCGTCGGCAGGTGCGGCTGCCCACGCGGCTTACCGTGGGCATGACGCACATCGAGATCGAGGTGCAAGAGGATCCCAGCACGTCCAGCGGGTCGGAGGTCTCGTGGAATACCGTCGAGCAGCCTATTCGGCAGTCATTGGCGGCGGGCCGTAGCCTGAGCCTGAGCGCCATGCGCGACGACGTCACGCCGCAGACGCTCGCGCATTGGTTCGAGACGGTGATTTCGGTGCAGAGGGCCGCGGCCGGTTCGCAAGAGTTTTATCAAGAGACCGTGCGGGCTGTGGTGGACCTGGTGGGGCTCGACTACGGGCTGATGCTGTTGGCCCGCCATGAGCCGGACGGCAACGTCCGCTGGGAAGAGGTGGCCTGTTATAGCAGTCAGAGCGGCCGGCATCCTGAGATAAGCCGCACCGTACTCGACCGGGTGTTGCTCCAGAAGCGAACGTTCTACCAGGGAGGCGAGCCGATGAGTGCTACCGGCAGCCTGATGGGCATCGAATCCGTGGTGGCCTCGCCGGTGTTTGGGCCGCAGGATGAGGTGGTGGGAGTGCTATATGGGCTGCGCTTTGGGGCTGCTCTGGGACGACGGGGAATCAAGCCGCTGGAGGCGCAGGTGGTGCAGCTCCTGGCGGCGGCAGTGGGCGCCGGCCTGGCCCGGCAGCGGCGCGAGGCCGAAGCGGCACGCCTCCGCGTGCAGTTCGAGCAGTTCTTCTCGCCCGAACTGGCCAGCGAGCTGGAAAGAGACCCCACGCTGCTCGAAGGCCGCGACCGCGAAGTCACCATCCTGTTCAGCGATATCCGCGGCTTCTCCCGGCTTTCCGAGCATCTCGGGCCGGCCGACACATTTCGGCTGGTGGGACAGGTAATGGATCACCTCGCCGCACACGTGGCCGAGTTCCAGGGCGTGTTGGTGAACTACATCGGCGACGGCCTGTTGGCCATGTGGAATGCGCCTGCCGATCGGCCCCACCATGCCGTCCTCGCCTGCAAGGCCGCGCTGAAAATGCTGGGCGAACTCCCGTCGCTCAGCGAGGCGTGGCGAGACCAATTGGGCCAGCCGCTGATGCTGGGCATCGGCATCAACACGGGGCCTGCGCGGGTGGGCAATGCGGGCAGCAGCCGGAGGTTCAGCTATTCGCCCCTGGGCCACACGGTGAACCTAGCCAGCCGCGTCGAGGGGGTGACCAAGCACATTGGCGTGCCGGCGGTCATCACCGGCAGTACGCAGCAGCAGCTTGCGGGGGCGCTGGTGACGCGGCGGCTGTGTCGGGCCCGGCTGCCGGGGATCGAGTCGCCGGTTGACCTTTACGAGCTGCATGGCGAGGCTGCGGAGGCGCCCTGGTTGGCGCGCAGGGAGTGCTACGACCGTGGCTTATTGTTGTACGAACAGGGCGAATTGCGGGCAGCATACGAGGCGCTGTTTCCCGCGTATCAGGATCTTCCGCCGCACGTCGATCCGCCAGGCACACTGCTGTTCGAGCGAGTACGAACGTCGCTGGAACGCGGGACGTTCGATCCCATCTGGGACTTTCCGCATAAATAGGGGGTTGTCCGAAGGAGCTAGCAGTTTTGGCAGACGAACCGATTCTGTTGCGCATCAGTGGAGAGGTCGAGCGGCCGCTGGCGCTTACGTTCAGCGATCTGGAGGGTGTCTCTCCCGCCTGGCAGGAGCCGAACGTTGGCCGGCTCGTGCCGGGACGCAAGGGCGATGCCGTGCGGCTGGAAGGGCTATTGCAGATGGCAGAAGTCCGCCCCACGGCCGCGTACCTAACGCTGCACGCCTCGCGCGATGATTTCCACGCCAGCATTCCCCTGGCGGCGGTCCGCGGCCAGGCCTTGCTCGTATACCGGCTGGAGGGCCGGCCCTTGCCCGATGCTGCCGGCGGACCCGTGCGGTTCCTCATTCCCGATCCAGCACGCTGCCAAACGGCCGAGGTAGACGAGTGCGCGAGCGTCAAGTTCGTCGATCACATCGAACTAGAGGTTCGCAAAGGTCGAGACAATCGACCGGCAGACGAAAGCGCCCACCAGGCCCTGCATGCTCGGCAGTAGGGCTTACACGGCCTTGCCAGCCGTGGATCCACAACCACCAGGCCCTGCATGCGCGGCAATAGGGGGGAACGGACGACGAACTGCATGCGTAGGTCGGACGACCATGCCCTGCGTGCGCGGCGGTAGCGGGCGGGGCTGTCAAAGCTCGAAACATACCAGCGAGAAAGGCGCGCAAGCCCAACGTACGGACCGGCCAGTCCCTCGGCCGTGCCGCTGTCACAGCCCCTGAACATGGGTGTATTGGCGGTGTTGGCTCCAATGGTTGAGGTGCTCCGCCATGCACAAAGTGAAGACTGGCTTGTGTACACTAATAAGATGGACCGGAGCAAGCTCCGTCGCCGGCGCGTTCGGACTGCTGCTCAGCTCGCCCTGCGAGTTTGAACCGCTGCGTTACTTCGGCTTCGTGATCGGCCTTGTGGGCGGTGCTGGCCTGCTGCGGCTCAAACTCGGCGGCGCGACGCAGCCGCCCCCCGCTGCGTGACCCCAACTGGCACAAGGGCAAATCTACTCTACAGTACCAAAACGGCAGTCGATCCCCCATCGGCACAGACGGCTACGGCCGTCATTGCCGCTCACGGCACAAAAACTTGCTCGCCGCCGTTGCGGGTAAGCATGCCGCGCACTTGCTCTCCAGGCGTGTCGGCCGGGAGCAAGTGTGTGGAGCCGTCTCCCATAGCCACGTTGGCGCCCTGCGGGTGGATCCCGCCAAGTCCTCCGCCCACGCCGACATTCAAAGGCAATGAGGCCACGTCCAGGTCGCGCGGCTCCAGCCAGTTGATGCCCTGGCCGCTCACCTCCACCACGGCAATCGTGTTCGAAGTGCCGTCCGTTACCTGCGCAAAAGAGATGGGCCTAGCGCCCGGAAACATCGTGTTTGGCCCAACAACCACGAAGTAGCTGGTTTCGCCGGCCTTTAAATTGGCATCCTCTGGGCAACAGAAGACGGCAGGGCAAGACCTGGCAAGCTGGCTGTTGTTCGGGCCGTTCCATGGCTCGTCGTAACGGTATTGGTTGGCCAGGTTGGTATCTATGTAGGGCAAGATCAGCGCGCGCCAACTGTGCATGCGATTCCCTTTTGCATCCAATGTGTAGGCAGGCGGCAAGCTGTCCCACTCGTCATGGTAGTTGTGAAGCGCAATCAAGATCTGCTTCAGGTTATTGCTACAAGCCGCTCGGCGCGCCGCCTGCCGGGCAGCCTGCGTGGCGGGCAGCAGCAATGCCGTGAGCACGCCCCCGCAGAGCAGCAGCACACCGAGGGCCGCAGCCACCACCACGATGATGACCCATACCGCCGAACCCTTGCCCGGTTCAACGCTCGCTGCGGCGGCCGCCTGGGCCTCAACCGCTCGCAGCTCCCCGGGAATGGTGATCGTCTCGCCACAACCGGCACATGGCCCGCTCTGGCCGATGTACTCGTCTGCTACGACCGTCTCTCGCCCACAATGGGGACAGGTGAATCGCACTGGCATGCCGCCAACCTCCAATAAACCCTGGTTAATGTCGCAGCATCGCTCATGCCGCGCTCGTTACTCAGCCTCTGCTACTCGGCGGAGAAGTTCGTCTGCCCCCAGCCCGTCGATGCCCAGTTCTTGTAGGGTTCGTGCCCGAGCCAGAAAGTCCGAGCCGCAGATCACGCCCGTAAGGCGCACTACTGCCTGCATCGTCGGGCAGCGTACGCCCAGCGCTTCTGCCAGCAACACCCATGTCGCCAGGCCGTAGGGTACGTCCTCGGTCAGCCAACGGGTGTCGATCGCCCCAGGCGCTCGAAGCTGCGTGAGCATCAAGCTGCCGTTAATGGTGCTCCACAGATCGCCGCGTGGGCCGAAGCCTGCGCGATAAAACGCCTCGTCGACCGGCAGCAGCTCGATACCGAGTGCACGGCCGATGGCCAGCCGTTCGGCGTCCAAATCGTAGATCAGCTTGCAGACGGCGGGCGTGACGCCCTCCTCGTAAAAGTAGAAGTCGCCTCGAGATCGTTCGATGCGGCCCGCGTTCAGCAGCACGCCGGGGGGATGCACCACGGGGTTCATGGCAGACAGGCCGCAGGCCAGCACGTGGGGATAGAGCTGCACGCCGGGGAACCAGCGGTCGACCAACGCCCGCACGCGCGGTCCCGCAGCGGGCGGCAAAACGCCCATGCCCATCCCCCGCACTACGCCCCAGATGTGCGCCGTTTCGGGAGATAGCTTCCGGCAAACGTAGGGTGCTGTATCGGTCTCGGCCAACGTCACGCCCTGAATTCCGCGGTCTTTCAGCAGCTTGGCAAAAGCCAGCGTCCCCAGATTCCCTGGCATCAATACCAGGGTCTGGCCGCCGCGAAGGTGTGCCGCACACGCCTCTGCGAATGCCCGGTGGCCGTAAGACGGCACAATCAACAGCACAAGCTCGTGACGCCTAATGGCGGCAAAGTCGGTCGTCACCTCCGCAATCGTCGCCGTGCCGTTGCGTGCCGCTCCCCCGAGCCGTATGCGGCGCTGCCCGGCGATCGGCTCGATACTAGCCGCAAACTGCTGTAGCTCGACCAGCGTCACTTCTGCGCCGGCCAGGGCAAGGTTGGCGGCCACGGCGAACGCCGTATTGCCGCCGCCAAGGACGGCAGGCATCAAAGTCTCTCCGTGCTGTTCACCAGCCGCAACAAGGTCGCGTTGGCAGCAAACACCCCCGCCAAAATCAGCCACGGCACAGTACCCGATGCCAGGTCGACCACCCACTGCGTATCGCTCAGCGACGGCCAATCGCCCTTGTGCTGCCACGCATCTCGAAGCTTGTCGAAGAACGGCCGCAAGCGAATCACCGCCGGCGCAGCAGCGGCAAATGCCAATACCCAGAACGCCAGGCTGAAAAGTGCTCTGAAGAATCGCATGATGAGCCTCCGTTGCCTGCCCGCGCAAACCAGCCATGCGGGAAGGCCGATGAAAACATCCGATCGTAACGCCAGCGCACGTATTCTCGCACGCCCCCAGGGCGATGCAACGGCCCGATAGCGCAACCCCAGCTTTCTGGATGGCCCCGGCCACATGGCGAGCAACGCGCTATCGGCGCACGCCGGGACCGACCTGCACGCACTGCTACCGGGGTCCGCTCCCCAGGCACACTGCCAGCGCGCAGGCGGTACGCACAGCATCTGATCAGCGAGCGTCCGCTCCCCAGGCGCACTGCCAGCGCACGCGGGTACCGACCGGCGGGCAGACGCCCCGGGGACGCGGTGGGCGCCACCATTTCCCCGCACGCCGAGACAAAACGCCAGGCTCGTGTTCTTGCTCGTCTGCCGTGCCACCAGTTCCGCACAGGCTTAGACTCAACTTGCAACGGCACGGGCACGCGGAGGGCAGCGCCCCATGGCCGGGTTTGCTCCAAGCCGCGACACGCTTGTAAGGGACGGCCAATGGCCCACCCCGCAGCGCGCTCCGTCCCAGCCGCTGTTCCATGAGGGTCGGTATCGGCAGAAATGGCTGGTGCCCGCCCGTACTTCGTTGACAGCAGCACCTTGCGCCGTTAGCCTGAAACTAGGCCGCTTGTGCGCATCTGGCCACACAGGGCCTAGGCGGGGCGGCACCGCGCACGTCGGCCTTGGCGGCTACGCTCTTCGATTCTCCGTCACACGACAGAGGCGGTTCATGGTATCCAAGTCGGCAGACTTCACAGAGATTCTCATTCGGCAGCGGGTCATTAGCACCAATCAACTTGCTGAGGCGCAGCACCTGGCCCGTAGTGCCAACACCAAGGTGGGAGAAGCCCTGGTGCGCCTGGGTTACGCGACGCCCGATGAGGTGATGCGCGCCGTCGCCGAGGAACATGGACTGGAGTTCGTAGATCTGTCTGAAGCGGCCATCCCGCCCCACGTGGTCGAACTGGTTCCCGAGAGCGTGGCCCGGGAAAATGCCATCCTGCCTCTGGCAGAGGAGGAAGACGGGTCGCTCAAGGTCGTGGTCAGCGACCCGCTCGATTTCGAGACCCTGGACAAGCTGCGGTTCATTCTGAACCGGAAGGTGGAGATTGCTCTGGCCCCGCGAGAGAGCATCGTCGACGCCATCAGCCGCAACTACGGCCTCTCAGAGGGCGAAAGTGCGGACTCGATGCTCCAGGAATTCACCGATACGGCCATCGACTTTACTGAAACGGAGGACGTTGCCGCCGCTGCCCAGGAGCAGATCGACGAAAACGCCGCGCCGATCGTGCGGCTGGTACACCTGCTGATCACCGAGGCGGTACAGCTTCGGGCATCGGATATCCACATCGAGCCGTTCGAGAATCGCATCCGCATCCGCTATCGCATCGACGGCGTGCTGGTCGAGCGAGACAGCCCCCCGAAGCGCCTGCTGGGGGCTATCCTCTCGCGTATCAAAATCCTTGCCCGGATTGATATTGCGGAACGCCGCCGCCCCCAGGACGGCCGCATCAAGATGACCGTGGGCGAAAAGGAGCTGGACCTCCGCGTTAGCGTGCTTCCCTCCAACCACGGCCAGACGGTCGTGATGCGTATTCTCGACAAAGACAGCATCAAGGTCGGCCTGCGCCAGTTGGGCCTGTCTGACGAAGACTTCCGAACCTTCAACAGCCTGATCCGGCGGCCAAACGGCATTATCCTCGTGACCGGCCCTACCGGCTCGGGCAAGACGACCACCCTTTATGCCGCCCTCAATGAACTCAACCGGCCGGACCGCAAGATCATCACGGCCGAAGACCCGGTCGAGTATTACCTGCCTGGCATCAACCAGGTCGAGGTAAAGCACAGCATAGGACTGGACTTTGCGCGCATCATCCGGTCTATGTTGCGGCAGGCCCCCAACATCATCTTGGTGGGCGAGATGCGTGACACAGAGACGGCCGAGATGGGGATCCAGGCGTCTCTGACTGGACACTTGGTATTTAGTACCCTACACACGAACGATGCGCCCGGCGCTATTACACGCATGGTAGACATGGGTGTTCCGGGTTATCTGGTCGCCAGCAGCGTGATCGCGGTGATGGCCCAGCGGCTTGTGCGGATTGTATGTCCCAAGTGCAGGCAGCCCTACCGGCCGAGCGAGGCGGTGCTCGAGGCGGCCGGCATCTCTCCGGAGCAGGCTCGCACAGCGACCTTCATGAAGGGCAAGGGCTGCGGCAACTGCCAGCGCAGCGGCTATCGAGGGCGGCTGGCGATCTTCGAGATCATGGTGATGAACTCCCGCCTGCGGGAGCTTGTGTTCCAGGGCGCCCCCACCCAAGAACTGCGCAAGGCAGCCCTGGCAAACGGCATGAAAACGCTGTACCAGGACGGGCTCAACAAGGCCATGAAAGGCGTCACTACCCTAGAAGAGGTCTTTCGTGTCGCCAAGCGGACCGAGCAGGAGTACTAAGCCATTCGCCCCGCGTAGAGCCTGTCTTGGGGCGGGGGCGAGCCTGGCCGGCCAGGCGGTCTTGCCCAAGTGGCCGCAAGAGTCGCCCTCTCCCACATACCCAGGCGGACGTGTCCGCCCACACGAGGGAGATGCGCACCGCGCCCCGCGCCTGCACAGCGCAACCGGCCCCCGCTTGATTTTCAGGCCGGGTTGCCGCTGCCCAAGCTCGGCCGCCAGCCGCTTGCCCGCTGCCTGCTGCGCACGCCGCCCGAAACACCCTCCGGTTTGCCGAACAACGCCAACTTAGCGAACAATCTCACTGCCATGGCCACGATCCTCATCGACAAGCTGTTGCACACGGTCGTCAACCAGGGTGCTAGCGACCTGCACATCTCCGTAGGCCAACCGCCGGTCATTCGACTGCACGGCCGGCTGCGCCAGCTTGAAACCAAGGTGCTCACGCCTGACGACACCGTGGCCCTGATGAAGTCGATCACGCCCGAGCGCTGCCAGACCGAGTTGCAAGAGGTGGGCGGCAGCGACTTCGGCTTCGCCTTCGGCACGGCGGCGCGGTTCCGCGTTTCCGTCTTCAAGCAGAAGGGCTACGTGGGGATGGTGCTGCGGCAGATCCCCAACAAGTTCATGACGATGGAGCAGTTGGGGCTGCCCAAGGTGTGCAAGGAACTGGTGCTGCGTCCCCGCGGGCTGTTCCTGGTCACGGGGCCTACCGGCTCGGGCAAGACCACCAGCCTGGCCAGCATGATCAACTACATCAACGAGACGGTCGACCACCACATCATCACGATCGAGGACCCGATCGAGTTCTACCACACGCACAAGCGGTCTACGGTGAACCAGCGCGAGGTGGGGGTGGACGTGCCCAGTTTTGCAGAGGCCATCCGGCGTGCCCTCCGCCAGGATCCGGACGTGATTCTGGTGGGCGAGATGCGCGATCTGGAGACGATCGAGGCCGCGATCACCGCGGCCGAGACGGGCCACCTGGTATTCGGCACGCTGCACACCACCGGTGCGGCGGGGACGGTCAACCGTATCATCGACGTCTTCCCCACGAACCAGCAGGACCAGATCCGCACGCAGCTCTCGACCTCCATCATCGCTGTGCTCTCGCAGACGTTGCTGCCCAAGATCGGCGGTGGCCGCGTGGCCGCCCACGAAATGCTCGTGGTCACCCCAGCTACAGCCAACCTGATCCGCGAGAATAAGACCTACCGCATCAATTCCGTCATCCAAACCGGCGCCAAGTACGGCATGCAGCTCTTGGATGATTACATGTTCAAGCTCTGGAAAGACGGCATCGTGGAGAAAGAAGAGGTGCTGATCAAGGCCCAGAAGCCCGATGATCTGGCAGCCCGCATCGCCCGTGCCGAACGGGGCATGTTCGACGAAGAAGAACCGCAAGAGGAAGAGGACGAATTCGCAACGTAAATGCCACGAGAATCTACACGCTGTTGTTCGTTTTTACGCCCTAGCAGATTTCCCCAATAAACCAACGATTCGCGCCAGCAGCGGCGTTTCTGCACGTGGTGGTGTTTCCGCCGCGGCTCGGCGCACCTTGAGCCCATCGCCCCATGGCCATTCGCCGTATCGGTCAAATCCTGGTAGACCTCGGTTTCATCTCGGACGAGCAGTTGGAGCTGCTCCTCGAAGAGCAGCAGCAGCGGCCCCACGAGCTGTTGGGCCGGATCGCCGAGAGCATGGGGCTGATTACCGACGATCAGCTTGCCCAGGCCTTGGCCGAGCAGATGGGCATGCAAGCCGTCAGCCTGGCGGACGTGGTGATCCCCCCCCAAGTCTTGCAGTACGTCACCGAGCCGATGGCCCAGCTCTACCGGATCATCCCCCTGAGCTTCCGGGACAATACGCTGACCATCGCCATGTGCGACCCGCAGAAGATCCAGATCCTGGACGAGCTGCGGAACTTCTTGGGCTACGACATCCGCGCCGTGGTGGCCACCGAGCGGGACATCATGGCGGCGCTCGACCGCTACTACTCCTCGCAAGAGAGCGTCGAGTCTCTGATCAGCGAGATGGAGGAAGACGAAGAGCTGGCCAAGGCGGCCGCGGTGGCCGAGCGCGAGGGGGCCTTCGACCTCACGAGCGTGGAGGCGCTTGCAGACGCCGCCCCGGTGCGCAAGCTGCTCAACATGGTCCTGCTTTTGGCCATTAAAGACCATGCCAGCGACCTGCACTTCGAGCCCTTCGAGCAGGAATTCAAGATTCGCATCAAGGCCGACGGCGTGCTCTACGAAATGGTGCCGCCGCCGCGCCACCTGGCCTTTGCCATCACCACCCGCATCAAGGTGATGGCCAACCTAGACATCGCCGAGCGCCGCCTGCCGCAAGACGGCCGCATCGAACTCACGGTTGGCGGCCACCCCGTGGACTTGCGAGTGGCCGTGTTGCCCACCATGTTCGGCGAGAGCGTGGTGATGCGCGTGCTCGACCGCAGCGTCGTCAAGCTCGACCTGAACGCCGTGGGCATGAACACCGAGACGTTGCGGCGCTTCCGCGAGGTGATCAACAAGCCCAACGGCATCATTCTGGTGACCGGCCCGACGGGCTCAGGCAAGACCACCACGCTCTATTCTGCGCTCAACGAACTGAACCGCATCGAAGACAAGATCATCACCACCGAGGATCCGGTGGAGTACGATCTGGAGGGGATCGTGCAGGTGCCGATCGATCCGGACATCGGCAACACGTTTGCGCACTGCCTGCGTTCGATCTTGCGGCAGGATCCGGACAAGATTTTGGTGGGCGAAATTCGCGATACGGAGACGGCCGAGATCGCCGTGCAGGCGTCGCTTACGGGGCACACGGTGTTCAGCACGTTGCACACCAACGATGCGCCCAGCACGGTGGCGCGTTTGCGAGACATGGGGATTCCGCCCTTTTTGATCACCGCCACGCTGGAGGCCATCCTGGCGCAGCGATTGGTGCGGCGGATCTGCGTCCACTGCCGGTCGGAAGTCCGCCCGTCGAGCGAGATGCTGGCAGAGCTGCAACTGACGCATGCGGATGTGCAGGACAAGAAGTTCTACCGGGGCAAGGGGTGCGAGGCCTGCAACAACACGGGCTACAAGGGAAGAGTGGGGCTGTTCGAGCTGATGGTCATGAACGACGAGCTGCGAGACATGATCATGCGCAATGCGTCCACTGACGAGCTGCGGGACAAAGCCCGCAGCTACGGCATGGTTACGCTGCGCGAGGCCGGCATGGACGCTGTACATAACGGCATCACTACGGTCGAGGAGGTCGTACGAGAGACGATCATCGAGGCGTGACGCCGCCTCGCTGACGTGCTTCGGGCCAGTACCAGCAAAGCGTCCAGGCGGCCGCTGCCTGCCGGTGGAGCGGCCAGCCTGCGGTACAGCAGCCGGCAAACGGCCCCCGGGCGGGCCGGCCCGAAGTCACAGCGCCCGGCGTGTTTGCGCATCTGCCATGCCCACGTTCAAGTTCGAGGCCCGCGACGCCACTGGACAGGAAATCAAGGACGAAATCGAGGCCCCAAACGAAGAAGAAGCCCATGCCACCATACGGCAGATGGGCTACTTCGTCACCAAGATCGCTGTCAAGAAGGCCCGCAAAACCACGGAACGCAAAGGCCGCAGCGGCCGTTCGTTCGTGATCGGCGGCGTCGGCCTCAAGAAGCTCTCCACCTTCACGCGGCAGCTCTCCATCTTGCAAGATGCCGGCCTGCCCATCCTCCGCTCCCTGCGGATTCTCGAAGGCCAGCAGCGGCCCGGCCGCCTGAAGAACAGCCTGCTGGACGTGTGCGACGAGATCGAAAGCGGCGCCACTCTCTCTGAGGCCATGGCCAAATGCCCCAAGGCCTTCGATCGCCTCTACGTGAACATGATCAAGGCTGGGGAGGCCGGCGGTGCGCTGGAAGTGATCCTCCGCCGCCTTGCCGAGTTCCAAGAGAAGTCCATGTCTTTGCGCCGCAAGGTCCGCGGCGCCATGATCTACCCGATCGTGGTCGTGCTGGTGGCCACGGGCATCCTCACCTTCATCATGTGGAAGATCGTGCCGGCCTTCACCCAGATCTTCGCCGACTTCGAGCTGGAACTGCCGGCCATGACGCAGTTGCTCATCTCCATGTCCAACTACGTCGTCGACTATTTCTACACCATCCCGCTCGTGCCGCTGGCCATCTGGCTGAAAATCAAGCTCATCCGCAAGTTCACCTACGGCCGCGCCGGTTGGGATACCTTCGTCCTCAAAGTGCCCATTTTCGGCCAGATCGTGGAAAAGAATATCGTGGCACGCACCAGCCGCACGCTCGGCACCCTGGTGGCCAGCGGCGTGCCCATCCTCGAGGCCCTGAATATCACCCGCGAAACCAGCGGCAACTACGTGTTTGAGCGGATGTTCTCCAAGATCTACGAGTCCATCCGCGAGGGCGAATCGATCGCCCGGCCGATGAAAGAATTCTCGCGCCCACAGTTCAACGTTATCTGCGCCTATTTCTGGTTCATCTTCGTGGGCGGGCCCATCGGCATCTTGATCTACCTGTTGCGCATGAACAACCGCGTGGTGGACGACCTGGTGGTGAACATGGTCGACGTGGGCGAAGAAACCGGCGAGCTGGACACCATGCTTTACAAGGTGGCAGACAACTTCGACGAGGAAGTGGCCGTGCTCACAGAAAGCCTCACCAAGCTGCTCGAGCCGCTATTGATCGTGATCTTGGGCGGCATGGTGGGATTCATCGTCATCTCCCTGTTCCTGCCGCTGGTGAGCCTGATCGAGAAGTTGAGCTAGGTCCCGGCCGCTGGCGGGTCGCGGATTGGACAGGTAAGACAGATCAGACAGATCGGACAGATCAGACGGATTAGACAGATCGGCATCGAGAAGCCGCCAGGCTGCGGCGGCCATGGACATGACAGGAGTACCGCCAACATGAGACGCCATGCAGTTCGGCGCACAAGGGGTTTTACGCTCGTGGAGCTGCTGATCGTGATCCTGATCATCGGGATCCTGGTGTCGTTGGCCAGCCTGGCCGGCTTTCGCGCCGTGCTGGCGGCGCAGCGTGCACGGATCGTCACCGAGATCGGCATGCTCGACCAGGCGATGGAAGAATACCACGACCGCCATGGCGGCTATCCCACCAACTTTGGGCAGTACGACACGGTCTCTGGGAATCCCCCCGATCGACTGCGGCAGGAACGGCTGGCGGCCCATCTGCGCGTGGCATTCACGGGATTTGTAGTCCCCGACTGGGACGGCAACGGCCTACGCGATTACATAGATATCCGGCAGCACGTTCTCCGCGCCTATGGCGCAGCCTACGGCAACCCAGGCAACCCGCCCCCGCAGCACCCCATTTCCAACTTCCTGCTGTACGACATCGATCGCCTCGATGCGGCCGAGTCGCTCGTCTTCTGGCTGGGAGGATTGCCGGCGCCGATCGACGTGAACTACCAACCCGTGGGACAGCGCCTTTTGGGACAGTTCAGCAACAAAATCGCCGGTTTCTCTGCCGATGCGGCGGATCCCTTCTCCCTCGGCGGCTCGCGCCTGCCAGGGTTGTTCGAGTTCGACCAGGATCGGCTGGTCGATTATGACCAGGACGGCTGGTTGGAATACATCCCCCCCTCGGGAGACCCCGGCCGCCCGCCATATGTATATTTCGACGCGGCTACGTACGGCGTCTCCATGCTGTGCATGAACCCCGGCATGCCGGCCCCGCCAGACGCTTTTCTCACTTACCCCGCGCCGCCCGGTGTCCCGGGCACAGTGACTTTTGGCGGCCCCAACAACCCCAACTGGGGGCTTGCGCAGCCGTACTGTTCGGCGAATCCGGCGAACACCTGGATGAACCCCGAGAAGTTCCAGATTGTGTGCGCCGGGCTGGACGGGATCTATTCGCTCTCTCCGCCCACGAGCCTGTCGTCCAAGGTCTTCCCCCTTGGCCAGGGATATGAGCAGGGCGATTACGACAATCTCACCAACTTCACCACCAGCAAGCTCGAGGACTCCATCCCATGAGGGCCGCAGCCTGGAGCACAAGGCGAACCGCTACACGAGCCGTACGAGGGGCGGGGGCTGTCCCTGCGGCCCATGCGCGGTGCGCCCCCCGCCGCGGCTTCACCCTGGTGGAACTGCTGCTGGTGATCACCATCATCGGCGTGCTCGCCACGCTTGCCCTGGGAGCCCTGTGGCACGCCGAAACCCGTGCCCGCACGGCACGCACCCAGGCGCTCGTGAACAAGCTGCATGCCCAGATCATGCTGCGCTGGGAGAGCTACCGCACCCGCCGGCTGCCCATCGACTTGCAACGCCTCGCCGTGCAACGGCTGATGAACGCACCTTACAACCGCACCCAGCAAGATGCTATCTCGATTGTCTATCGGGGCTACGACACTGGCGGAAACTACTTCTCCTCTGCCCGTGTTCTGGCCGAGACGCGGCTGTGGGCCCTGCGCGACCTGATGCGCATGGAATTGCCTCAATCCTTCGACGAGATCGCTATCGGCTCGCTGCTGGGGCTGCCTATCCCCTCGGTCACGCAGGCATATCGGAACCGCCTGGCGAATAATCCTCAGGCCACGGCGCAATACCAGGGTGCCGAGTGCCTGTACATGATTGTGACGCTTGGCATGGACACCTCGCTGGGCGGCGAGCGCTTCTCTGCCAAAGACGTTGGAGACAAGGATGGCGACGGTCTTCCGGAGTTCCACGACGCCTGGGGAGAGCCGATCAGCTTCTTGCGCTGGGCGCCGCTGTTCGAGTCGGAACTACAGCCTTTGCCGCGCGATCCCGTGCACGACCACGACCCATTCGACCCGCGGAAGGTCGATCCTCCGGCGGGGTACAGCGGTCCGCCGCGCGGTTACCGTTTGGTACCGCTGGTGTACAGCTCTGGGCCGGACCAACTGGACATGATCCGCACGCAGTTCGTTGGCAACAACCAGCCCGAGATGGGGGGGCCGAACGATCCATATGCCACGCCAACGGGTGGGAGGATCAGCGACGGCTGGCAAGACAACATCCACAGTCATCAGCCGCTGCGGCGGTAGGCGATGTGAACCGATGCACGCGATGACAGGCACAGAACATATGCAGGCAGCCTTCAGCCGCTCAGAGAAGCAAGCAGCGCCCGGCCAGGGCGTATGTACTGTCCATGGCGTCGATCCCTTTGCCTCAGCGGAGGGTCGTGCTCGCGCTCTCACTAAGGCCGCAGCGGCAATGGTCGGCCCAGCCCTGGCGAGCCGGTCATGCCCAGCGCACGGCCGCCGCCGTGGCTTTACGCTGGTGGAGCTGATGCTGGTGATCTTGATCATGCTCGCCGTGACCGTGATCACGGTGGCCATGCTCACGCCGGCCATGCGAGGCCGCCGCCTGCGCGAGGCGGCACGACAGGTGAACGTGTTTCTTAATGCCGCGCGCAACCGGGCCATCCAGACCGGCCGGTCCTGGGGCGTGGTCATCGAGCGGCAGCGAGGTTTTCCCTCCGCCAGCGTGCTGGTGCACCTGTGCGAGACCCCTCCGGTGTACGCCGGCGACTCCCAGGCGGCTGCCCTCAAGCTGTGCACGCTGGGCGTAGACCCCCAGACAGGGGTCGCAACGGTCGGGGCCACAGTGAAACTGGGACAGATCGGCCCAGGTCTCATACGACCTGGGGATGTGGCATGGGTCAATTACCAAGGCGAGGGATACGTAGTTACATTCGCGAACGATAGCGATGGGGACGGCTACTTCGACGACACGAGCCTGGCCGATAGTGATCTTGACGGCTGGTATGATGTGCCTACCCAGGCGGGCAGCTTCCCCTTGCTTTTTCAAGTGCGACTCCGATTGGGCTCAAGCCCTAGTGCGCTGCCGTGGCCGGTCGCTGATCCATCCAATAATTCTTTCCCGCTTTCGGAGCCAGTGGCCTTTCAGATCAAGCGGCAGCCGTCGCGGTCTTCGTCCGGTACGTTGCAGCTTCCCGAGGGGACGTGCATCGACCTCGGTGGGTTAGACTTGCAGGGCAATGTCGTGCCCACTTCTGGCGTGGACGAGCGAGACTTCGGCACGTTCAGGCCGCGTCCGTCCAACCCCTCGGGATCCCCGCCGGTACTCGAGGATGTCTCTCCCGTGGTGATCATGTTCAGCCCCAATGGCGGCGTGGAACGAGTTTACTCCTGGGATCCGCCCGACTTCACCTCCTGGTCCGGCCGGCCGCTGCTGGGCCCGGTCTATCTGCTCATCGGATATCGAGACAAGGTGAACGGAGACCCGACCCGGCCGCCCGGAGACCGAACCAACCTCGAGGATCTCAACAGCCTCTGGGTGGTGATCAGCCCCCGCACAGGGCTGATTGTGACGGCAGAAAACGCCCGCGCAATGCAAAACCCCTACGACGTCTGGAATGCCCGCCGCCGCGCCCGCGAGATGGCTGGCATGGGAGGCCGCTGATGGCGCCGTTGCGAATGATGAGCTGCCTTCTGGTCCAGGTCTCTCGCCGCATGCATTGTCCAGCCTTGCAAACTTCTCGCCTGCCTTGTGCGGTGGGACGGGCGTTTCGCCTGCAAGCTATGTTTCGCCATCCACCTGCGGCCCGCCGCGGCATCACGCTGCTCGAGGTTCTGGTCTCGCTGTTGGTGCTTACGGTGGGCCTTGTGGGGATCGCGGCTCTGCTGCCGATCGGCAAATACGAGATGGAGCAGGCAGCAAAGAGTGATCGCGCTGCCGTGCTGGGCCAGGCTGCCTTTAGAGACTTGCAGGTGCGCGGGCTGCTCTCGCCCTTGCGGTGGAGCCAGGTGGGCGGGGGGCCTGTGCTGGAACCCAGCAACGGCGGCCGTACGTTGGGGGCGGGCTTCAATCCTCCGCTGCTGCCCCCGCTGGTGCTGGACCCGCTGGCCGTGACCTACCCGGCAAATGCCGTGGTACCTGGCTGGTTTCCCACCTCCCCTCTGCCGGGAGATGCCACGCTTCTGCCCATGTACCGGTTCACGCTCCCCGAGTTTTCAATGCCGGGGGCATTGCCTGCCGCATTGCGAGACATGCGGCACACCGCCGCGCGCCGCCTGTTTGCCAGCCCCGACGAGCTGGTATTCGATGTGCCCAGGATGGCCGAGTTGCGTCCCAGGTTGCAACCTCGTTGGCTACCTGGTGCCGACGGGCGCTGGGGCTTCGCCAACACGGACGACGACAATAACGGAACGCCGGACGATGCGAGCGAGGCCGGTTGGCCCGGCAGCGACGATTTGGCCATGCGCACCAGCGCGGGAGACTTTACTTACCTGGTGACCATCGCGCCCAAGATCTCGGAGATGTTCGACAATTTGATGTATCAGTCCGTAGGTGATGCGCAGTCGACGAAGCACTACACGGTGTCGGTTGTCGTATTTTACAAGCGAGACCTGTTGACGCCGCCGAATACACCGCCGCAGGCCACGCCCACGGCCCCGCCGCCGCCAGAGCGCATGGTATGGTGCGATTTTCCGTACCACGTCCAAAACGATCCGGGGCCGAGCCTCGCAGGAGGGACCGTTCGGTTGCGCACGGATCGCGGTGCCAAGTGGCTAGATGTCAAACCAGGACAGTGGATTCTGCTGACGGCTTATATTCCCGATCCGACCTTGGATAATAATCCCCCTGGCAGCGGCAATGGCAATGGCCGCCAGCGTCCGGCGAGCTGGTACCGGATCGTTTCTGTCGGAGCGGGCAACACAGATCAGCCCAACCAGGCGTGGTACTTTCGCGACGTTACGCTGGCCGGCCCAGACTGGTACCCGGGCCGGCACTTCGACGCGGATGCGGCTGCCGGTGGGTTCGTATACTCCTCAACGTTCGGCCCGCCGTACAATTGGCCGAGTTGGGATCCTCCCACCGCCTACGCCACGATTGTCGATGGGGCCGTGGCCGTGTACGAGAAGACCATCTCTCTTGCCGGCTTTTGAGGTCAACGCTCGCGGTACATGCAAACGCCAATGATTGCTTGGTCCAGCAGAGTAATAGTTCGCCAGAGCGCCCCGCCGGAGGCGTGCTTGGAGGGTTGCAGAACAGAGTGGCCAGAAACTTTAGGCCGGCGCATGCGCGTTCACGCCAAAATGCACTCGGGCCAGTTGCACGCGGGCCAGCATACCGCACAGCGAGGTTGCTTGAGGCAAGAAAGCGCCTCGTAACAGGATTGCTGCCGATGTTGAACCATTTATTTACTATGCACTTTGACCCCAACAACGGCGGCGTCGGCGAAAGCGGCGGCCTGGTTTGCGCAAACAACGCGCCTCGGTCCGCGCGCGCCTGTGGACATCTGCGCACATATACGCCTGGGCGCGGCACGGCCTGCACGCGGCGCAGCCGCCGGGGCGCCGTGCTGCTGGTGGTGATGATTCTGCTGGCGCTCTTTACGCTGGCCTGCATCGCCCTGGTGATTGCCGCGACGCATGCACGCCGCAATGCACTGGCAGCGGCACACGTGGAGCAGACAGACGACCCGCCCTCCAACCTCGTGAACCGAGTGTTCCGCCAGGTGGTGCGTGGGCCTCGCAATCCGAACTCGGTGATCGGTGCCCACAGCCTGTTGGAAGACCTCTACGGCGCCGGCGAGACGGTTCTCGGCCGCATCGCCAGCACCGTGATCCTCGACCCGGTTACGGGAACGCTCCAGCCTAACGATCCCATCGATGGATTCGTGCCCGGCGACCCGCGCTATGCGTTTCCCAATCCCCAAGCTACTGGCGGCGGGGCGCTCATGTTCTATGTCGACGTGAACGCCTACGGCCCAGACCGCCAGCCCGGCGTGGCAGGCGTGGACGACGACAATAACGGCGCGGCGGACGATGCCACCGAGTACGGCTCGCCCGGCAGCGACGACCTCAACCCCACGAGCGGCTACTATAACGGGCGTGTGTGGACCATGGTCGATGGGCCATTGGCCAACCGGAGCACGCGGATTACGGGCTACATGGTAAACCTCAACCAGCCGCCGCAGAATTTTTCTCCTCCGCTGCCGCAGTACTTTGCCCGCTTCAGGCTCATGCCGCTGGACGGCATGCGCATCGACCCCAACACCGGCGGCTGGGATCCTGTCCACGCTCCGCGCCCGGGCGATCGTTTTGTCATCAACGGCCGGCCGTTCAACGGCTCGGGCTTCGGGTACAACGTCTCTACCGGCGACCTGGACGCCACAGACACGTTCCCCACGCCAGCGCTCTCCACGCCGACCATGCAGGCACCTTTTGCCCTGCTGCCCAACCAGACGACGCCTTCTTATCGCCTCTATTCGAGGACTCAGGGCATTCAAGCTGACGAAGACTACGACGCGCCGGACTACCAGAACATGATGCTCGCCGGCAGGGTGTGGAACGCGGGTGCCGCCCGCTGGGAGGTGCCGCTGCCCTCGTTGCACCGTCCCGACCTGGTCGCCTACTGGATGAACCAGTTGGGTGTGCCCCTGAGCGCCCCCCCCCCACAGCCCAACCCCTTCAACACGTTGCCCTACGAATTACAGCGGCGCATCGTGCTGAGGCCCCTAGACGTTGAGCATTTCTTGGATGTAAATCAAAACGGCACTTTCGAGCAGTATACGGATATTCCCTTTGCCGGGCGGGACTTCGACCCTGTGAACGGCCCCTGGGACGTAGATAACGACGGCGACGGCGTGCCAGACAGCATCTGGGTAGACGTGGGGTTCGGCGTCATGCGCGACCGCCACGGGCGGCTCTACAAGCCGCTAGCGGCCATCCTCTGCCTGGACCTCGACGGCCGCCTGAACCTGAACGCGCATGGCCATGCAAACCAGTATCTGATGGACCCGAACTTTTCCTCACCAAGCCCGCTGCCTACCAGCGCGCGATACATCGCGGGCAAGCCGCCGCGCCAGGTGCCCGCCTATGCGGGCGGAATGTTTAGCAACCCTAATGTTCGTTTGCCCTTTGGGCTGGGCTCTGGACCGGCAGACGTGAACCTGGCAGCACTGTTCACCCCGCCCTACATAGACACACTAACAGGACAGGTGGTGAATGAGTACCAGCGGCTGTTGGAAGGACGCCCGCCCGTAGCAAGCTTCTTCCCCACGCCCATAGGTGGCCGGTATGGGGAGGGACATCTGCTCGCACTCGCCCGCCAGCCGCGCGCAGGCCTTACCACCACGGGCACGGCCATCTCAGCCGGTCCCGACGGCCAGTCGGGTACAAGCGATGATCAATATACAGGCGACGACAATCGCCCTGTATCTTTGGTGCGGTTTCTCACCGGTGCCAGCCCCGAGCAGTTCGAGGGCAACTTGTATGCAGAGGGCTTCTTTCCCCTGCTGCCGCTCGGCCCCAAGGGTACGCCGGGAGATATCGGCGGCACCGGCTCCATCGCACTCGACCTGCGCGGCCAACCCTACTGGGAAGACGCAGACTACTACGGCACGCCGGTCAATCCCCAGTCAGGGACGCTACAGCACGCCGTCGACGATCCGTACGAGATCGACCTGAGCCTCGCGCACCATGCACGTGCAGACCATGGCCCAGACGGCATCCCCAACACGGGAGACGAAAGCGCTGGCGCCGCGGTCGCAGCAGACAGCCCCTTCACGCCCGCAGAGCTGGAGTACCTGCTCCGCCGCGGAGATCGCGATGCACGCTCGTTGCCCGCACGCATCGAAGACCTTGCGCCCATGCTGGCGGCAGACCGGCTGCGGCGGGGCCTGGTAACGACGGAGAGCTGGGACCTTCCCTGCCCCGCCATCACGCCGACGCCAGAGCTGAGTGCATTGCTGCGGAGCATGGGCATACAGCCCGTGAACCTGCACATCACAGACCTGGTGAGAGCGCGGCTCGTGCAGGGCGGCTTTCAGGGAGACATCAACACCGAGCTGGCCAAGATGCTCTCGCCTGAGCTTGTGGCGGGCCTGCGGATGAACCTGAACCGCCCGCTGGGCAATGGCATCGACGATAACAACAACGGCGTGGTCGATGAGCCGATCGAGGCCATGACCGGCCAGCCGCTGTGGCAGAACGGCTCCTACGGCGCGATCGCGTGCGACTTGAACAACGACGGCCAGTTCGACGACAACGACATGCTCGCCCGCCAGTTGCTGGCCCGGCACCTGTATGTACTGCTCATGGCGCTCAAGGACTCGGGCTACACGCTGCCAACGCTTGATCCGAACCTCAGCGGTAACACGCCCGAGGCGCGGGAGCTGACCGCGCGGCGGATTGCGCAATGGTGCGTGAATGTCGTCGATTTCATGGACCGCGACTCGATCATGACGCCGTTCGAGTACGACGTGAACCCGTTTAACGGCTGGACCGTCGATGGTGTGGTGGGCGTGAACCCCGCTGGTCCGGACGGCGTTTTGAACACCGGTGACGACGATCCTAATTACACGGACGACAGTACACTTACCAACCCCGACCGCCGCCTGGTGTGGGGGTTGGAGTATCCGGACCTATTACTCACCGAGACCGTGGCCTGGCACGACCGGCACGTGCGGGACTTGAGCTTCGTCGAGTCAGCCAACGGCCAGAACAACCAATTGCGAGACGAGGGCAACAACGGCACAGAAGACGACGACGATCTGGACCAGTACCGCGTGCCCGAAGGCGTGGCGCTCTTCGAACTCTATTGCACGCGCAACCCGAACAACCCCGCCTTGATCGGAGATCTGTACGACCAGCAGGGACGCCTGGACCTTGGCCGCGTGGCGCCCGATGGGCGGCCCGTGTGGCGGCTGGCCATCAGCCGCAGCCGTTTCAGCAACGCGCGCAACGATGTCGCACAGCGCTGCGCTGCCGCACCAGACATCGTTTCCCTACAGCCCGATCATTTTAGCCTGCTGAGCACGCTTGGCCCGCAGGCGCAGCGCGAGCCCGTCGAGATCGAGCGGTTTGTCTGGCTCGCTCCAGGCGCGCCACCCCAAGGCGCGCCCGAAGCCGGACGCACCTATTACAACCGCACGGGTCCGGTAACGCTCGGCCCCGGCGAGTATTGCGTGGTCGGTCCGCGGCCCGTGATGCAGATTGGCTGGTCCGATCAAAACCAGGGCGAGCCGCCGCCGCAACAGGTGCAGCTTGCACCCATGAGCGTTACGGCGAACTCGCCAACGGTGCCGTACACATACCCGCAGGCCGGATCGGAGATCAAGCCGCCCATCACCATCGTGGCAGCCGCAGACATTCCTGCCGGACAGCAAGCCAATTACGATGCCAACTTCCAGCAAGTGGGCGTGAGCGTCTCGGAGCCGCTGCCGGGGTCGTATTACACCGTGCCGCCTGGGAGCGTGTTGCAGGCCCCCGGGACGGTACGTACCGACTGCTTCTTCGACGTCGACCCGCTCACCAACCAGGTTCCCCCAGCCTCCAACCCAGGCGCGCCGGTGCTGGACCAGCCGTTCGACTCGATGGCCAACATGCCCTTCCGCGAGCTGTTGGACAACGGCTTTGCAGGCACAGGCACCGTGCTCCAGTACAAGACGGTGTTTCTGCAACGTCTGGCCGACCCCACGCTTCCTTGGAATCCGGAGCCGCTCAACTGGGACGGATCGCCCAATACCGATTACAACCCGAACTTGCCGGTCAATCCCTACCTGACCATCGACTGGATGCCCATCGACCTTACCGTGTTCAATGGAGACGACCAGCGGTCTGCCAACACCATGCTCGCACCATGGGACCCGGACGATGCGGCCCAGGAGCAGAACCCGCGAGAAGATCCAAATAACCCCATCCGTTTCGCCACCCGGCAGCGGGGCTTCCCACGCACCCCCCCGCCTGCTGGCAGCACCTACAACGTCTGGCAACAGCCCGCGTTCCAACAATTGGCCCTGGGCACCGACCCAACCGCGCCCCCACGGTTGAACGTCGTGGGACAGGACGACTTTACCAATCCCACGCAGACCGCTTGGAACTTTGAACACAACCTGGCTCAGACGCTGGGATACATCAACCGGCCGTTCCAAGAATTGAACCAGGCCCAGGCGCCCAACGAGCGCTGGTACACGCCAGCATACGTAAATAATCCGGCCAACCAACCGCTCTATATCTACGGGTACGACCCGAACTACCTGGGAGATCCCGTGCGTCCCATGCCGTGGCTTACCTGGAACAACCGGCCGTACTTGAGTGCCATGGAGCTGATGTTGGTGCCCACGAGTGCCCCTGCGCGATTGCAACACGAGCTGGGCATGCGAGTAGAAAACTTCTCGGATCATTATGTCGACATGCAGCCTGGCGCCGCAGGCGGGCCTCCGTTCTCTCATCTGTTGAATTTCTTCCATTCGACCCAAACCAATGTCCCAGACGCTGGCAACTTCTACCGGCTGCTGGAGTTCGTACACGTCCCCTCGCGCTTCAGCGGCTGCGAAGAGTGGCTGAATCCCGCCCTGCTACAGGGCACGGCCGCAGGGCCGCACGAGTTGCACCCGCCCTACAACCGTATCTCGCGCTACCGCGAGCCGGGCAAGATCAACATCAATACGGTGCCAGCCGGAGACGAGACGGTCTGGCGCGCCGTGATGAACCTGCGCCAGGACTATTCGAACGACCCGGCTTGGTCCGGTCCCCAGTTCTGGGCAGCCGTGGCCGGCACGCGGCTGGGCGCCCCCGGCGGCCCCGCTGCCCTGGGCAACCCATTCCGCTCCTTTGGCAACACGTACCGCGTACCACCAGGTGCGTTCAGCGACCCGAAGCTGGTCCAGGGTACGCTCCTCAGGGCATCTCCCTTTGACCAAGAGCGTCCGCTGTTCGCGGCGGACAGTATCCTCGCAGTTCCGCCCGCAAACGACCCCTACCCTCTTGCGGCGCGCCAGTACGACTACAACAACACCAATCGCAACCCATATTTTCGCTACGAGCCGTATATCAAGCTCGGCAACGTGCTCACCACGCGCTCGAACGTCTACGCCATCTGGATCACAGTGGGGTTCTTCGAGGTCGAGCAAGTGCCCATCACGGATCTCACCACCGCGCCGCCGGACGCGCCTCACTATCCCGACGGCTATCGCATGATCCGCGAGCTGGGCAGCGATACGGGCGAGATCAAGCGGCATCGCGGCTTTTTCATCTTCGACCGCTCCATACCCGTGGGCTTCCAGCGGGGAGAGAACCTGAACATCGAGCGGGCCGTGCTGCTCGAGCGCATACTCGAGTGAGGGCGCAGGAGTGAGAGAGCGATGAAAGAAAATCGACCAATGACTGCATCCTTCGCTCTCGGCCTTGCGCTCTCGGCCGTTCGTCTTTGTCCCTCTGCGCACACACGAGCACGTTCCAGCCGTACCCGGTCCATTGGCCCCTCTTCGCTCATGGGAAGATGCAGGCGGCGCGGGTTCACGCTAGTCGAGGTGCTGCTCGCCACGGCCATCACACTGATCATGATGGCGGCTGTAGTCACGCTGTTTGGCTATGTGGGCGGCCGCGTGGCAGACAGCCGGGCGCTGCTGGAGATGGCCGAGCGGCTCCGGGCCGCACGCCAACGCCTGCAAGAAGATCTGGCAGGCGTTACGGCCCCCATGCAGCCTCCGCTGCGGCCCGAGCAGAACAAGGGCTATTTCGAGTATGTCGAGGGCGTGGTGGTCGAGCCGTTCCAGGCGAACAACTTGCAAAACCCCACGCCGCTGGTTTCTGCCCCACTGGTGGCCGTCAATACCGTACGCAGCACGCCTGTGCCGGACACGTCTGCCGGCGACTTTGACGATATTTTGATGTTCACCACCCGCAGCCAGGGGGAGCCGTTTGTAGGCCGCTTCGCCTTGCCGCCCCCGCCCCAGCCAGGTGTGCAGCCAAACCTGACCACCATTCAATCTTACGTGGCCGAGGTGGCCTGGTTCGTGCGGCACAACACGCTCTACCGCCGCGTGCTGCTCGTCGAACCAAGCATAGAAATACCTCCAGACATGCTGCAACAAGGCGGCTACTACGCACTCTACGATATCTCTGCTCGACAAGAGGGAGGCAGCCTCGACCGTACGCCCGGCGGGCCATACCCGGTGCGCATCGTGGCCAACTCGCTGGGAGACCTCACCAAACGAGAAAACCGCTACGGACATCAGCCCTATGCCTTCCCGCACGATGTGCGCTTCTGGGGCCGACTCGGCCTGCCCACGCTGGCCGAGTGCAGCGCGGTCGACCCGGCCGCCACTCCCAACGGGTTGTGGCCCTTCCCGCTCACCGAACCGCCGGTGCCCCCAAGCGGCAGCCCACCAAGCTGGCCGAACCTGCCCGGCAACGCGTACACGGTGCAATCCAACCTTTACCCCGATCCCTTCAGCCAATTGGTCGTGCCCGGTGGGCTTGCTGTAGCGAACGATCCCACGTACATGCCGCCAGGCAACAACACGCCTCGCCAAGTGATCGACCTGGTAAACACCATCAACAACAACGGCACGCTATGGCAGAAGCCGCTCGACCTGTGGGTAGACCAGCCCCCCTGGCAGGAGTTTACAGACCCCGGCATTACGCCGCCCACGCCCACACGGCTCTTGCAGACAGACCGGCGTTATGGCTTCTACGCCCTGCGCGTGGCCGAGGATGTGATGCTCACCAACGTGCTCTCGTTCGATGTGAAGGCATATGACCCCCAGGCCGTCGTGCTGACAGACAGCCAGGGACAGGGGGTTTACCACCCAGGCGACCCCGGCTACTTGCAAGTGTTCCAGCAGTGGATCGCGCTGCCTGCGGCGCAGCGTCCGGCTCAGGTGGTGTCTGTGGGCGCATATGTGGATCTGAACTACCTGAACGATACAGGGGGCCTGACGCCGGGCACCGTGCCCTTTTCTGTTTTCTCTGGGCCGGGCGACCCGCGCAGCGGCCTGAGCATGGTATACGATACCTGGAGCGACCATTACGAGCGGGACGGGTTCAACCAGAACTTGAACGGCCTGGTCGACGAGGGGACGGACGGCGTGGACAACGACGGTTTGGTGGGCGTAGATGACGCCATGGAGCGCGAGGCCCCGCCTCCCTATGCCGTACCGCTGCGCGGGATCCAGGTGAGGATTCGCGTGTACGAGCCCTCGAGCCGACAAATTCGCGAGGTGACGCTGGTACAGGAGTTCCTGCCAGAGTAGGTGCCGCTGTTGGCGTGGGCCGCGTCGCACAAGCGTCCCCGCCGTAGCACAAGCGCCCCCGCCGTAGCATAAGCGTCCCCGTCGTAGCATAAGCGTCCCCGCTTGTGCAGAGTTGCCGGTGGCTCAGGCATTCTTGCCTGTGCAGATGTGCTGGGGGTGTTTGGCCTTTCTGAGCAAGCGAGGACGCTTGCTGGACCGAGCCGTAGCGTAAGCGTACGGGAGCATAAGCGTGCCCGCTTGTGCAGGCTGGAAGCGGTGTTTGGCCTGCCTGAGCAAGCGGGGACGCTTGCTCTACGGGGCGGGGACGCTTGCTCTACGGGGCGCGGACGCTTGCTCGACCGAGCCGTAGCGTAAGCGTACGGTAGCATAAGCGTCCCCGCTTGTGCAGAAGTGCCGGTGGCTCAGGCATTCTTGCCTGTGCAGATGTGCTGGGGGTGTTTGGCCTGCCTGAGCAAGCGAGGACGCTTGCTCTACGGGGCGAGGACGCTTGCTCGACCGAGCCGTAGCGTAAGCGTACGGTAGCATAAGCGTCCCCGCTTGTGCACGCTGGCAGCGGTGTTTGGCCTTTCTGAGCAAGCAAGGAC
>FWWM01004704.1_pt1 | contig 31359 bp, 28 predicted proteins | sample 2228351 | NCBI WGS metagenome assembly FWWM01 (sample SAMEA103939774, study PRJEB20133) | metagenome | reverse complement strand
GTTCAACCCCGCCATGAGGAGCACCCACTGCAGGCTCAGGGAGAACGGGAAGCCGGAGAAGGTGGCGCGGATCGCAGCGGCCCGAAAGCTGCTCCTTATCGCTCATGCGGTGTACCGTACTGGGCAGCCTTATTGGGCCTTTGCGGCCTCAGAGGGTTGATATGCGATACAGCATCTAACCCTTCATGAATAGTTTACGGCCAATTCCAATACATGTGTATATAGCGAGTTTCAAAGTGGTATCCGCCACCAACGATGACGCTAGTCCCTCCACTGCTTCTTTGAAATTCCTTTGCATTAACTCCGAGAAGCTGCTCCGTTAACTCCACAGGGTTTAATTCGTGCTCCTTGTGCGGGGGCAGATTGTGTATGGCATGGCAATACCAATCGCCAGTTGCTACATCTTTCCAAACCAATATAACAACTTCATTAACTCTCCGGCTAATATCCCTAAAAGCCTCTTCCGCTGCTGAAACAGCTTCTTCTGGGTAAAACCCTCCAAAACCTTCGGTAAAGACAACGAAGGTGACGTTTAGTCCGTCACATAAGACATTATTTCGCCATTCGCGCAATCCTTTCACTCCAAACTTGACATATTTGTCTATTTCCGTTACAGAGCTAATGGGACTATATTTGACGATCACGAAACTATGGTCTTGTCTATCCAGCGTTTCTTCCTTCTCATTGACATAGAATAGTATAAGCTCGTCAGGAACCATGGTGTACATAACACCAGCAACACGCCATGGTGAATACATGTCTACAACCTCTCTTGCACATTGAATTATTAAAGCCCTCCACACCCCTACAAAAATGTTGGTCGTCATTTCTTGAGCCTTATCCGACATTTCTGGGGCTGTCGAAAGGGTTTTAAAAGCCGTTAATATCACTCTAAATGCGTCGATCGTGACAGGTTTAGCAAATGGTGATGAAATTCGCGTTTTGAGTCTATCCCATAATTGCAGATCTTCTTCATCTAGCTGTTCGTCTGCGCGCAATTTGGTATGCAACTTGATTGGCAATGCTTGCCGCAAAAATCCCCAACCTCCTTCCCCAACCATGAATTGGTGGAAAGCATTCAAAATGCCAGCCCGAGCTTCAAAGCTATTTATGTTAACTTGTATTTCATCCTCTTCTATTATCACAGCCTCGTGCCTGATTAAATAACTCAACCCTATTCCTCCCACACCAATTTTTAACAAAGCTTCAAGTATTTTTACTGTAAGCCATTTTGCGAACCCCACTAAAACGGCTCCCACTCCTTTTGGCTGAAGGGGTTGCTGGCCAAGGAAATAGGCCTCGACCTCCAGCGCCAGGCGGCGTATCTGTTCCCGGGCTTCAGGGCGACGATCCTCAACACCGGCAATTAGGAGGTCTTCCAAGCTTTTAAGCCCCTGGGGCAAAAGCTCCTTGTATTTGGCATAGAAGTTCCCGGCCCGTGCGGCCTCGGCAAGCTCAAGCAGCACCTCAACGAGTTCCTCCAGCGAAACCGTAAGGCTTCCGAGTATAAAATAAGCTAGGGTGTCAAGGGAAATTTTAACATATTTAGAATCAAAATCCTTGCAGGAAGAATAACCAGCCTTATAAAAAGATACAACTTCACTTGGTTTGGTCTCTTTTAGATTAAGGAGATATCCAACTTGGTCAGCTTCTTTAGCTATTAACATCCCAACAGCATCTGGATTTTTGCTCATGATGCGGTTATAGGCTTCCAAGGTGAGCTCAAGATCGGTTTTGAACTGCAAAAGAACGTTGTTTGCAGGCAGGTCAAGGAGGCCCCACAAGACCAGGTTCAAGGCCCGGCCTCCCCCTTCGCCGTAGTGGGCCAAGGGATGTGGCATAAGCTCATAATCATCGTGGTGCGGAACCGAGTAAAAGCCAAAGCCGGGAAGATCAAGCACAGTTGGCTTTTCCCCTCCCGCATAGATGGTGTATAGCACCGGCTCGCCGAGCTCGGCAACCTTTATTCCGTCGAAATCCTGGGTAAATTGGCTGGGCCTTAAGGCGTCTTCGCCTGCGTGGAAAAGCTCGAGCTTTGACACATCCAAGGTCGTCTGGCCCGAGCCATAGGAAAGGGCTGGGCAAACCCCCAAATAGCAAGCGGTAACCACGTAATCCGGTTTAACGACGGGGGGTTCAGGGGGTTTGAGGGAATAAGGGGTCGTGGCCGGATCAGGCATGCCCACTGTAACCAGGATGTACGCGGTTCGGCTAGTTTCGTCAATGACGATTCTGGCCCAAAGACTCCCGCCTTGGGAAGCATGATGGTCCTCAAATTTCCGGAAGCGCTCGTTGGCCCGAAGTTGGCCAAGGACCTCTTCACCCCTGACATCCGGGGATAGGAGGGAACGGTCAACATCGGGAAGGACGTTCACCGTCGTGTTTCCCTCGTCAACCACCCCAAACGCCAAAGAAGGGCCATCGACGTAGGCCACATAGATCGCGTAGGCTGGATCCGCTGAAGTTGGGGTTGGATGTTTGGGCAGTTCAGGCGGACGTCTAGGCTGTCCAGGCTTGGGCCCACCGGGAGATTTGGGCTTGCTTGAGGGCAGCGGCTCTTCTCCGGGTGCTCCGCGCTCGCCGCTTGCTGGGCGAAAAGGTAGGAAGAGGATGGACCCCCGCTCATAAGCCCAGCCAAAGGGCGAGTCATAAATGGGAACAAAGCCGCGGCCCTCCAGCTTTTCCTTCACCTTTCGAAATGACGCGTCATTTAAAGCCCGCTGAAAAAGATTTTCTAGCTCATTTTGCGCGAGGGCAGAAGAAGGGGACAAAGTTGAGCCCGGCTCGCCCACCTTTGATTCGGGAGAAAACATAGGCCTGATAAGGCCACAGCCTACATTCAATAGCAGTAGCAGGCAAAGCCAAACCCGCTTTATTATCATCACCACTGACACCCTGGCTTTGCCCATGTTTCCTTCCTTAATAAAAATACGAAAAAAACGATGTGCGCCAAGACTCGGAAAGGTTTTTCTGGGCTATGAGCCGCGCGGTAGTGCCCCGTTTTGTGTCTAACCAGTACACCATCAGCCCGGCCCAAAACGACGCGAGCTTCGCTGAGCAGGACAGACGACAAGGACCGGGGCATTCCTATCTGTGCTTCGATGCTCTGCAGGCAAAGCCGGGGGGCGATTCGCCCTTTTGGGGTCAGGTCTTTATTTTTGGGGTAGCTTACAACTTTAGGCTATGACTTACTCGTGATGGAGTCCGCCGTTTTACATTCCCGCCCTTTTGGGGTCAGGTCTTTATTTTTGGGGTAGCTTACAACTTTAGGCCATGACTTGGCCGTGATGGAGTCCGCCGTTTTACATTCCGGACTGGAAAGACCGGGCGAGATGTCCTTCTTGATGGCAAAGACTGCGGAGTTCTACAACGTCCCGAAAGGAGCCAAGAGCTTCAGTTTGTGAAACATTCCTTTCCAAAAAGGCATGTTTAATTTTCTCTCAATGCTTGTACCTCAATTTGGCACCCCTTTTTCGCTCAAGGGTTGTGGTGCACTTTAGACTACGACGGCGGAGACGACGCGGTCGCCGGGCTCGACCTGAATGAGCCTGACCCCGCGGGCGTAGCGGGAAAACGTGCTCACCTGGGCCACCTCGAACCGGATGACCTTGCCCGTGGCCGTGGAAAGGGCCACTTCATCTTCCTCTCCCACCAGCACCGCCGCCACGAGCTCCTCGCCATCAAGCTTTATCCCGATCACACCCTTCCCACCGCGCCCCTGAAGGGGGATGTCCGCTAGGGCCACCCTCTTTCCGTAGCCCTGGCTCGTCACCAACAAAAGCTTTTTTCCTTCTTCGCCCTGGGGAAGCCAGACCATGGTCACCAAATGGTCCCCGGGATCGAGCCTCATCCCGATCACGCCCTTAGAGGGGCGGCGGGTCACCCGGATCTCCTCCTCCGGAAAGCGGATGAGCTGTCCTTGGGCGCTGGCGAGGATGACCTCTCCCCCGCCTTGGGTGATGGTCACGTCCACCAGCCGATCCCCTTCCTCCGCGTCGTGGGCGATGATCCCGGAGGTGCGGGCGTTGGCATAATCGGAAAGGGCGTTTCTGTTGACAATGCCCTTTCGTGTGGCCAAAAGGGCGTAACCCTGGGAATAGTCGGCCACGGGACAGACCGCCCGCACTTCTTCGTCCAGCTCCATGTCCAGGAACTGGCGCAAATTCTTCCCAGGGGAGTCGCGGTCTCCGATCTCCAGGCGCGCCAAGGGAAGCTTGAACACCCGGCCGCGATCGGTGAAGACCAGAAGGTCCTCGCGGGTATTGGCGGGGAGGATCTGGCGCAGGAAATCCCCCTCTTTGGGGCGGATGCCGATGACCCCTTTTCCGCCCCGTCCCTGGGCACGGAAGGCCTCCCGGTCCGTCACGTTCACATAGCCTTTGTTTGTCACACAAAGGATTACGTCCACCGCCGGCGCTTCCGCGGGAACGTTGGAGAGCTCGGCGCGCTCCAAAATCGTGGTTCGCCGGGCATCTCCATAGCGCTCGGCCACGTTTTTCAGTTCCTCCCGAATCACGTCGTCGAGCTTGCGGGCGTCGCCGAGGATCCCTTCATATTCCTGAATCTTTCGGCGCAGTTCAGCCAATTCCTCCTCGATCTTTTGGCGCTCGAGCTTTGTGAGCTGGGCCAAGCGCATGCGCAACACCGCTTCCGCCTGTTTTTTGGTGAGGCCGATCTCCGCGGCCAATAAAGCTTCAGCCTCTTCGGGTTCGGAGGAGCTGCGGATGATCTCGATCACCTCGCTAACCCTGGCCAAGGCCTTCTGGAAGCCCTCCAAGATGTGGGCCCGCTCTTGGGCCTGGCGCAGGCGGAACTGTGTTCTGCGGCGAACCGTCTCCCGCCGGAAGGCGAGGAAGGTCCGCAAGATTTGGGGCAGGGAGAGGGTACGGGGGTTGCCCCCGTCGATCACCAAAAAGTGGCAAGAGAACGTGCGCTCAAGGGGGGTGAGTTTGTAAAGCTGGGCCAAAACCCGCTCGGGATCCGCTCCCCTCTTCAGCTCCACCACGACCCGCAGGCCCTCCCGGTCCGACTCGTCCCGCAGGTCGCTGATCCCCTCGATCTGCCCCTCCTTGGCCTTCTCGGCGATGGCCTCGATGATCGCGCTTTTTCGCACCTGGTAGGGGATTTCGGTGATCACGATCCTGTTGCCTTCGATGAGGGCGCGGCCGCGCAGGATGAAGCGGCCCTCGCCGGTGGCGTAAGCCTCGCGGATCCCTTCTTTCCCCACAATGATGCCTCCGGTGGGGAAATCCGGACCGGGGATGAATTGGAGAAGCTCTTCCACCGTGGCTTCCGGGTGGTCCATGAGGTACAGTGTGGCCTGGATGAGCTCCCGCAGGTTGTGGGGAGGGATCTGTGTTGTCATCCCCACGGAAATGCCCCAGGCCCCGTTGGCGAGAATATGGGGAAAGCGCACGGGGAGGACCTCCGGTTCCTGGAGGGAGCCGTCGAAGTTGGGGAGGAAGTCGACGGTTTCCTCATCGAGCTCCTCCAGAAACTCCATGGCGATGGGGGCGAGCCTCGCCTCGGTGTAGCGCATGGCCGCGGGCTCATCCCCGTCCACTGAGCCGAAGTTCCCCTGCCCGTCGATGAGGGGGTAGCGGGTGGTGAAGGGCTGGGCCAGGCCCACCATGGCCTCGTACACGGCCATGTCCCCATGGGGGTGGAATTTGCCGAGGACTTCGCCCACAATGCGGGCGGACTTGCGATGGGGACGATTGGGGGTGAGGCCAAGCTCCCGCATTCCATAGAGGATGCGGCGCTGAACGGGCTTGAGCCCGTCCCGCACATCGGGGATGGCCCGGCCGCGGATCACGGAGATGGCGTAGTCAATGTACGACTGCTCCATCTCCTCTTCGATGAACGCCAGCTCCACGCGCTCAGGCATAGCGCAAAATTTTACGACGGGATCAAGAGTTCCGCAACTTTTGCCTTGGCCTTCCCTTTCCTTTAGACTGTTTTTGCCGTGCGGCGCGCTTTGGCTATAGGCCTTCTGCTTTTGGGGCTCGGGGTTTTCGCCCTCCTTGTGGTGTTGAGCGGTCCCAGGGAGATATGGGGCGCGGTCAGGGCTCTCCCCGTTTGGGCCCTGGGCTTTCTTTTTCTTCTGGAGGTCGGGGGGCTAGCCCTTTGGGCAGCCAGCTGGGCTGCGCTCCTTTGGGCTGCGGGGATTTCCGCCCGACCGGGCACGATCTTGGGGGCCGCCCTTGCCGGCTACGCCGTTTCCTATCTGACCCCCGTTTCCTACCTCGGCGGGGAGCCGGTGCGGGCCTGGCTCATCGCGCGCCACACCGGCTGCGCTCTTTCCGCGCTCGCCGGAACATTGGTGTGGGACAGGATTATGGCGGGATTGAGCCTCCTTCTCCTTGCCCTCCTCGGCGGGGGCTTGGCCCTTCCTTTACTTTCCCCTCCGCATCGGGTGTGGGTTCTTTTGGGTTTGGCCGCCCTTGGGGTTGGTGTGGTGTTAGGGGCGATGAGCTTTGCCGCGGGCTGGGGCTGGCTCAGCCGCATCATTAAAAACCTCGCCCGATTAGGGAGAAGGACAAGAACGCTGGGGGAAAGGTGGGCACAAAAGGTCGCGGAGATGGAGCACATCATGCATCGCACCTTTCGCCGACACTTTGGCGCCATGCTTTTGGCCTTCCTTCTTCAGCTTTTGAGCTGTGTTTGTCACTATCTTCGTCCCCTTTTTTACTTCGGGTTCAGCCAGAATCGCTGGTTTTCCCTCCGCGAACTTGGGGTTTATTTCAATTTGAACACGTTTGTCTCCCTGCTCCTTTGGGCGACTCCTGCAGGTATAGGCACAGCGGAGGGCGGAAGGGTGGGGATGCTCGGTCTTTTGGGGATAACGCCGGCGGCGGCCATGGCCTTTTCCCTCACCTCTCGATTTTTGGAGCTCCTCCTTGTCGGAGGCGGCCTTTTTGTGCTTGTGAAGGCCGGAGCCGGGCGGAAAATCTCGAAGGCTTTGGGCTTTTTGCGCGGGGTGGCGGAGATAGGAAACCTTTTGGTGTATGGAATAATCTTGCCCTCTCGGCTTCTCCCCCGCTACTTCAACTTGCGCTTCCGTCGGCCTGACCCCTGGAATTACGCGGAAAGCCGGTATGAACAGGAAAAGTATCGGCTTAAGCTTGCCATCCTTCCCCGCAAGCCCGCGGGAGGTCCAGCTTACCGGCGCGCCCTGGACCTGGGCTGCGCCGAGGGCCTCTTCACGCGCCGCCTTTTGGAAGAGGGGGTGGCCGGGGAAGTGGTGGGCGTGGATTTCGCTGAGCGCGCTTTAGCTCGCGCCAGAGCCCATTGTTCTCACCCGCACGCGGAGTTTTATTGCCTGGATATTGGGGAGTCCCTGCCGGATGGAGAGTTCGATCTGGTCTTCTGTTCCGAGGTGCTTTATTACCTCGGCTACCGACGCATCAAGGCTTTGGCTGCAAGGCTTGCGGAAAAAGTCGTTCCTGGCGGGCATGTGGTATTGGTGAGTGCCTGGCCCGCGGCGAAGCTCATCCATCGCCCGTTTTTGCGCCATCCGGCGTTCAAATTTGTGGCGGAGCACGTGGAACTTCACCCCACCAGGCCTTACGCCATCACCTGTCTAGAGCGGGTTCCGCAAGGAGGTCAAGGGCGTAAAGCTCGTTCTGCCTGACGAACGCCGCCAAGAACCGGCCGTTAGTGACCCGCTGGGAGCTATAGGCGCGCAGCGCCGCAAGTTTTCGTTCCACTGTCTCCTCGGTCAACGGGAGGACACGCCAGTCCCAGCGCTCCGCAAGATAGCCGGGTGCGGAAAGCTCGGCATCCGGGATGAGGCGGAGGGGGGCGGGCCACTGATGGCCATGTACGAGGTAATACCGTATTTCCGAAGCCAACAAAACCTCCTCCAGCGCCGCCTGTAAAAAGAGGGCTGTGGCCCGATGGTCGGGGTGTGTATCTTCAAGGTGAGGGCAATAAATTATCGTGGGCTGAAAAATTCTCAGAATCGTGCACAAGTCCTGCAGGAGGTCTTCCCCCCTGTAGTGCGCTTCGGGATTGAAGCTATTGCGGTAAAAGGGGTAATCCATTTTGGTGTAAGGGCTGTGGTAGATCTTCTCCCGGTAAGTGGTTAAAAGGGGATAAAGTCCGCGGTCGGGGTAGCCCAGAAAAAGGAGGTGGTCCCAGGGAACGCCGAGGATGCGCATGGCTTCGCCGGCCTCCTTCATCCGCCGATAGCCGAGGGCCCGGTAATCCTCGGGCCGGTTGAGGGGGTTCCAGGTGAAGAATTTCTTGGCCGCGGTGTTGGCGTCACCAGCGGTGAGGAACACCACGAGGACTTGGTGGCCGTGGGCAAGGAACTCCACGATGGCCCCGCCCGCTCCCAAAACCTCGTCGTCGGGATGGGGGGCAAGAACGAGGACCCTTTCCACCCCTTCCTTGGGGTTCGGCACATCCACCCGCGGGGGGATGGGCACCCACCACATGAAAAGCTGCAATCCCGGATGGGGAATACCTGGGATGAACCCCACGGCCACTGGCACGGCCACGATCACCCACGCCCAGCGCCAAAATCCTCGGCGTCTCCGTCGCATGGCCTTTTCATTATATGGCCGGGCCTTGCTGAGGTTCGCCTGGCCCCCCAAAATCTTTTTGGGAGGGATGGGTGAGCGGCCGAAACCGCCGGTCTTGAAAACCGGTGAGCCGATGAGGCTCCGGGGGTTCGAATCCCCCTCCCTCCGCTAGCGGTACTCCACCACCTCCGAAAGGGGGCGGCGGGGCCGCGCCGGCGGGGTCTCCCCGGGCTTTCCCACGGGAATAAGGGCCACTGGCCTAAGGCCCCTCGGAAGCCCCAAAAGCTCCGCGACCTTCCCCTCGTCGAACGCCCCCACCCAACAAGTTCCCAGGCCCTTGGCCGTAGCGGCCAAGAGAATGTTTTGGATGGCTGCGGCCGTGTCCTGGAGGCAGTACAGGGTTTCCCCGCGCTCCCGATAGGCCCGTCTTGCTCGCTCCAAATCCGCACAAACTACGATCACTACCGGCGCCTCCGCTAAAAATCCCTGCCCGTAAGCGGCGGAAACCAACCCCTTCCGAAGCTCCAGATCCCGCACCACGATGAACCGCCAGGGCTGGGCATTTCCCGCGCTGGGAGCAAGGGTGGCTGCGGAGAGGAGTTCCTGCAAGACTTCCTCCGAAACGGGGTCGCTCGCGTACCTTCGTACCGAACGCCGAGCTCGAATGGCTTCAAAGACCTCCACATTCCCTCCTTTCTTCGCCATTATAGTACGATCGAAAAGATGATCCGGGCGGTCCTTTTCGATCTGGACGGAACCCTTTGGGAAAACCCGGTGCGCTGGGATGAGCTTCGGCGGGAGCTGGGCCTTCCGCCCGATGGCCTTCCCATTTACTGGCACATTTCCCGCCTCCCCACGGGAAAACGGGAGGAAGCGGAGGCGCGCCTCAAGGAGAAGGAGGCGGAAGGGGTCCGGCTTGGCCGCCTTAAGCCTGGCGCCCTGGAGCTCTTGAAGTTTTTGCGGGCGCGTGGGGTGCGCTGTGTTCTTGTGACCAACAACTCCCGGGAAAGCGCGGAGGAGGTGCTGCGGGCCCATCCCCTTCCCTTTGATCTGATCTGGACCCGCGAGGACGGGGCCATGAAGCCCAACCCGGAGGCGTTCCTTGGCCCCTTGCGCAGGCTAGGGATCCCGCCGGAAGAGGCCGCGGTGGTGGGTGACTCCCATCTTGATCTGCAAGCCGCCCACAACGCGGGGATCCGCCGGGTCATCCTGGTCAAACCCTCCGCATGGATGCGCCGCTTTTTCCCAAGGGGCGCGGAGTTTCAGGAGGCCGAGGACTTGGCCCAAGTGCGGGATTGGCTTTCCGCCCTCATCCCTTCCGGAAGCTGAAGGGGCAAAGGCGCGGTCCAAACGGAGCTCACCACCGCTCCGTATCCCTTTCGTGACGCGACTTCTTCGTCGTCCACGATGTGGAAATCGAAGAGGTGGCGGGGCCCAAGGAACCCGGTGAGGATGCGGTAACCCCGGAGAAGGACCACATCCAGCCGCCAAAGGAGGCTTTCCAAAACGGGGGATTTTTTCTGGACCCATAAAATCAAGTCCACATCGGACGCCGGCCCAGCCCGGTTGTCCACGGTGCTTCCGTACACGTAGACCTTGCGAATTCCTGGGCAGATTCCCCCAAGGTATATACACAGCTCCTCCGCAAGGGCGTAGCGGAAGAGGGAGTGGGCCCAAGGATCCCCTGAGCGCAAAGCCTGGGCCAGCTTTTCTTCCGCCGAAAAGGCTTTTTGGCAAGCCCTTTTTAGGGCGCGGGCAAAAAGGTCCTGGGCCTTGGGGCCAAGAAGGAGGCTTGGGGTGTGGATCATGGGAAGATCCCGCGCAGGCGGATGGCCTCTGCCACCCGAGACAAAGCCAGCATCTGGGCGGCGATGCGGAGAGTGACCTTCTTCTCTTGGGCCAGGGTCCAAACGTCTTGGAAGGCGCGGCGCATGACTTGTTCCAGTCTGGCGTTGGTCTCCGCTTCATCCCACCAGAAGTATTGGAGGTTTTGCACCCACTCGAAGTAGGAGACCACCACCCCGCCCGCGTTGGCCAGGATGTCCGGAACGACGAGGCGCCCCCGCTCCTCCAGGATGACGTCGGCCTCCGGAGTGGTGGGTCCATTGGCCCCTTCCACGATGACTTTGGCCATGATGTCCTTGGCGTTCCGCTCGTTTATCTGGCCCTCTAAGGCTGCAGGGATGAGCACGTCCGCATCGAGGGTGAGAACCTCCTGCGCGGGGATGGGAGACACCCCCGGGGCGGAATACCCAGCGATAAGGCGCTGTGGGGATCGCCCTACATATTCCACCAGCTCCGGTATATTTAGCCCATTGGGGTTGTAGAGCCCGCCGGAGATGTCGGCCACGCCCACCACTCTGGCTCCCGCCTGGTGCAAAAGTAGGGCGGCCACAGAGCCGACGTTTCCGAAGCCTTGAACCGCCACGGTGGCGCCCGTCAATTTTTTGCCGAGGCGGGCCAAAACCTCCTGGGTGACGATCATCACTCCCCGCCCGGTGGCCTCCCGCCGCCCCCGGGCCCCACCCACCGCCACGTCCTTCCCGGTGACGATGGCGTACATGGGCTCGCCCTTGAGGGCCGTGGCGGTGTCCATGAGCCAGTTCATGATCTTGGCGTTGGTGTTCACGTCCGGTGCGGGGATATCCCGGTTGGGACCGATCAAGGGGAGGATCATCGCCGTGTATCTGCGGGTAAGGCGCTCTAATTCCCCCTCCGAAAGCTTTGTGGGGTCACAGACGATCCCACCCTTGCCGCCACCGAAGGGGATATCCACCACCGCGCACTTGAGGCTCATCCAGCCGGCGAGGGCCTTGACCTCGTCCACCGTCACCGCCGGGTGATAGCGGATTCCACCCTTGCACGGTCCCCGGGCGGAAGAGTGCTGCACCCGGAAGCCCGTGAACACCTCGATGTGCCCGTCGTCCATCTTGACGGGGACGGCCACTTCCAGCACCCGTTCAGGAGTGACGACGATCTCTAAGAGGTCCGGCGGAAGCCCCAACTTTTCCCCCGCCAATCTCACCTGGGTTTTGAACATCTCGTAGGGGTTGGCCTCCACCGCCTGGATGGCCTGGGCCACAACCCCCTGCCCCCTCTGCACCATGCCCAACCACCTCCGAGGACAAACCTAGTGGCCCAGCAATGGCCGGACATTGCCAAACTTATGGATTTTTTGATGGTTTCTGACGCGGAATTTCCGATCCATGAAGCGCAAGAATCTTCAATTTGCCAAAGACGATCCTTTCAAAAGGGAACGCAAAGAGTTGCAAAAAGAAGGTCGCAAGCCCGTCAAAGGGAGGCCTTTTTCTTGCTAAACGTTGTTGGGTTGTAGGTTTGCGCCGAAGAGGATTTGCGGTGATGCATGGCAGCTCTTCCGAGCTTTTGGAGCGAGTCCGAAATTTGTCCGGTGTCTTGTCCGTGAAATACCGCGCGGGGGAACTGATTTTTCCCGAGGGCGGGTTTGCCGCGGGGGTGTATCTGGTGCGACAAGGCCTGGTGGGCCTCTTTTGCCCGTGTGGTTCCCGAAATCTCTGTGTTTATGTGGCCGGCCCGGGTGAACTTTCTGGCCTCGAGGCCTGGTTCAAAACGGCACGGCCGCAATACCGGGTTGCCGGGCGGGCCCTGACCGAGGCAGACCTCTTTTTCCTCCCCTCCGGTCTGTGGGAAAAGGCCGGGGAAGACCGGGAATTTCGGGAGCTCGTTTTCTCCGCCCTTGCCCAAATGTGGCTTAGCTTATGGGAAAGGGAGGCCCGCAAGACCGAGGCGCCGGCCGCGCTTTTGTGGGCCTTTCAACGCTGGGGCGAGGAAACACCAGAGGGGATTAGGCTTTCACTGTCCCCCCATGTCCTTGCCATGGCCCTTGGTCTTTCCCGCGGGGCATTGAAGCGGGCCATGGTGCACCTGGGCGTCTCTCAGCGGGAAGATCGCCTCATCTTAAAAAGGGAGCGCTTGCTGGAAGCCCATGCCCTTACAACGTCTCCTCAATGATGTCCAAATAGAGCTCGGGGGTGCTGGCCAGCTCCTCCAATTTCTCCCGGGAATGGATAAGAAGGCCGAGGCGGCGGGTCTGAACATAGCCGCGTTCCCGGAACTTCCGCAACACCCGCATGAGCGTCTCCACGGAAACCCCCAAAAGCTCGGCCATCGTTTGGCGGGTGAGGGGGAGCTGTAAAAAGACGGAGCCGTCGGGATTGGGCACGCCATACTTATTGCTCAAAGCCAAAAGGAGCAGGGCCAGGTTGCGATCCGCGGACTCCGTGGCCTCCCGCGTGAGCTTGAACTCCAACATAGCCACCTCCCGGGCAAACCAGCGACAGAGGTCGGCCAAAGCTTGCGGATGGTGGTCCAGAAAGGCCCGGAAGGTCGCGGAGTCGAAGAAAAGAAGGGTGGACTCGACAATGGTGCGCGCAAACTGGAGGTTGATTTGGGCTCGGCCAAGGAAAAACGGCTCTAGCCCGTACCACTCACCGGGAGCCAAAAAGCGCAAAACTCGCTTCTCCTGGGTTCTTGGCGAATATTTGCCGATGTACACAAGCCCGCGGCAGACGAGGTAGACCCCCGAAAAATACGCGTTTTCCTGAGCGACCAGCTCGTCGGCCTCGAAATGCAAAAACATCCCGAGCTTTTCTAATTGTTTGCGCTCCTCTTCGGACAGGGAGGGGAAAGCGTGGGCAAGGCACTGGGCAGCCGTCTCCTTATAGAGGATCTTGGGCATCGTTTTCGAATTTTACGGTGCAAGAGCGACTAAGCCACACCCAAAGAAAAGGGGGTGCCAAATGGCACCCCCTAAACCTTCCGCCCTTTTTTGAGGCTAAGCCCAGCCCCGCAGCCGCACGGCCTCCGCCACCCTTTGCACTGCCACAAGATACGCGCCCAGGCGGTTATGAACCTTGTGCTCCCGGGCGGTCTTGTGCACGGCGTGGAAGGCCGCGGTCATTTTGCGATCGAGCTTTTCGTGGACTTCCTCCGCTGCCCAGTAGTACATCATGGCGTTCTGGACCTGCTCGAAATATGAGACCGTCACTCCTCCGGCGTTGCACAAAAAGTCGGGGATGACGTAGACGCCGTTCTTGAAGAGGATCTCATCGGCCTCCGGGGTGGTGGGGCCGTTGGCGAGCTCGGCCACGATCTTGGCCTTGATCCTTCCGGCATTGGCCGCGGTGATCTGGTTCTCCAGGGCGGCGGGGATGAGGATGTCCACAGGGAGCTCCAAAAGCTCGGCGTTGGTGATGGCTTTAGCCCCGGGGAAGCCCACCACAGACCCGGTTTTCTCTTTATGGGCAATGACCTCCTTGGCCGTAAGCCCGTTGGGGTTGTAGATTCCGCCCTTGGAGTCGGAGACGGCTACCACCTTTAGGCCTAAAAGCTCCTCGCCCAAGATGTGCGCGAACTGTCCAGCGTTTCCGTAGCCCTGGATGGCGCAGGTGGCCCCTTTGGGCTCAAGCCCAAGAACTTTGCAGGCCTCGCGGATGCAGTACATACCACCACGGGCGGTGGCATCGCCCCTTCCGGCCGAACCTCCAAGGGGGAGAGGCTTCCCGGTGATCACGCCCGGGGCGCTCCTTCCCATGATCGTTTCGTATTCGTCCATCATCCAGGCCATGATCTGGGGGTTGGTGTAAACATCGGGGGCGGGAACGTCTATTTCCGGCCCGATATAGTGGGCGATGGCCCGGATATATCCGCGGGAAAGCCTCTCCAACTCATTTTCCGAAAGCTCCTTGGGGTTACAGACCACCCCGCCTTTCCCTCCGCCCAAGGGGAGGTCCATAACCGCGGTTTTCCAGGTCATCCAGGCGGCCAATGCCCGCACGGTATCGAAGGTCTCCTCGGGGTGGAAGCGGATCCCGCCCTTGCAAGGGCCCCTTGCCCAGTTGTATTGAACCCGAAAGCCCTCGAAGACCCGGACGGTGCCGTCGTCCATCTTCACCGGGATGCGCACGTGGAACTCCCGCATCGGCCAGCGCAAAAGTTCGTGCATCCCCCGGTCCAGGCCAAGGATCTTGGCCGCCTCATCCAGCTGCCTTTGAGCAATCAAGAACGGATTCAGCTCCACCTGCACACTCATACACCCTCCTTGACTTTGGCTCGGCCCTTTTGTTGGAGGTACTTATGTATGGCCTGAGCCGCCCTTTTTCCCGCGCCCATGGCGGATATCACCGTAGCTGCACCGGTAACTATATCCCCTCCGGCAAATACCCCCGGCCTACTTGTGGCGCCTCCTTCGTCGACCACGATTGTCCCGCGAGGGGAAATTTGAAGGCCGGGCGTAGTGCGGGGTATTAGGGGGTGGGGATCGTTTCCAATGGCGATTATCACGGTGTCCACGGAGATCAAGAAGTTTGAGCCCTTTATAGGGATCGGTCTAGGCCTTCCGGTCTCGTCCGGCTCCCCAAGCTCCATGCGTATACATTCTACAGCTTTAACCCAACCGTTTTCCCCGTGGAAGCATACGGGGTTTACTAGGAAATGAAACTCCACCCCTTCCTCTTTGGCATGATGTACCTCTTCTCGCCTTGCCGGCATTTCCTCCTCGGTGCGCCGATAAAGGACCAAAACCCGCGCCGCTCCTAACCGCAGGGCTGTGCGGGCGGCATCCATGGCCACATTTCCCCCACCGATTACCGCCACCGTCTTCCCGACCTTTATCGGCGTGTCATAATCGGGGAAGAGGTAGGCTCGCATGAGGTTCACCCGGGTGAGAAACTCGTTGGCGGAGTAAATCCCGATCAAATTCTCCCCTGGAACGCCGAGAAACTTGGGAAGCCCCGCGCCAGTTCCAACAAAGATTGCATCGTAGCCGTTTTGGAAAAGCTCGTCTATGGTGAAGGTCCTCCCCACCACACAATTCAGCCGGATCTCCACCCCCATTTTCCGGAGGTTTTCTACTTCTGCCCAAACTATTCTTTTGGGGAGGCGGAATTCGGGGATGCCATACATGAGGACGCCGCCGGGTTCATGCAAAGCCTCGAAGATTGTGACCTCGTGGCCGAGCCTTCGCAGATCCGCAGCGCAGGTCAAACCCGCTGGGCCGGAGCCGATTACGGCCACCTTAAACCCCGTGGGTTCCCCTATAGCCGGTATTTCCACGCCGTTTTCATATTCCCAGTCAGCGGCGAACCTCTCCAGGCGGCCGATGGCCACGGGTTCGTACTTTTTTCCCAAAGTGCAGGCGGCTTGACATTGAGTTTCTTGGGGACAAACCCGGCCGCATATAGCGGGAAGGTTATTGGTATCCTTTATGGTCCGTATGGCCGCCCGGAAATCCCCCTCCCGGATCTCCCGAATAAATTTGGGGATGTCTATTTCCACAGGGCAGCCCGCCCTACAAGGGGCGTTTTTGCACTGAAGGCAGCGTTTAGCCTCCTCCATTGCCTCCTCGGGGGAATAGCCGTACGGGACCTCCTGGAAATTGCGGATCCGCTCGTGAGGGGGCTGCTCTCGCATGGGAACTTGGGTCGGCCGGATCTTCATCGGACCACCCCTTTCACCGCCAAATACCTTTCCAAAGCCAGCCTTTCTTCCTCCTTAAAGGTGCCCAACCTGGACAAAAGAAGGTCCCAGTTCACCAGTTCCCCGGGAAATTCTGGGCCATCCACACAGGCGAACTTCGCTTTTCCCTCCACCTCCACCCGACAACAACCGCACATTCCTGTCCCGTCGACCATGATGGAGTTAAGGGATACAGTTATGGGAACCTTAAATTCCTGACAGGTCAAGGTGCAGAATTTCATCATGATGGCCGGTCCGATCGCCCATACATGATCTACTTTCTCCTCAGCCAACACTTCTTTTAGAGGGACGGTGACCACCCCTTTTACCCCGTAGCTTCCGTCGTCAGTAGCGACGATGAGCCTGTCGGAAACCGCCTCTAACTTATCCAACCAAAAAAGAAGTTCCCTGGTGCGAGCTCCGGCGACGGAGATGACCCTATTTCCTGCGCCCTTCAGGGCCCGGGCAATGGGATAGATAGGGGCAATTCCCACGCCTCCTCCCACACACACCACTGTCCCATATTTTCTTATCTCCGAAGGGTTCCCTAAAGGGCCGACCACGTCCTTGATAACGTCGCCTGGACCGTAGTCCTCGCCCAACTCTCGGGTGGTCTTTCCCACCATCTGCACCACCAAGGTGATGGTCCCCTTATCCCTATCCCAGTCGGCCAGGGTTAAGGGAACCCTTTCTCCCCGGTCATGGAGGCGCACTATTACGAACTGGCCAGCTTCGGCCTTGGCCGCCACAAGGGGCGCCTCTACCTCCAACTCCACAATGTTCGGGCCAAGCACCTGCTTTCTTAGGATCTTGTGCATATTCACCTGCCTTTTGAATTTTCCATGGCGTCGGCTGTTCGAATATACCCTATTTGCACGCCTTTTCTCAAGACAACACCGAAAAAAGGCCACAAAAGTTCAAGGGCAGCACCTTTCCCGAAATGGAAGAATGTCCGCCCTCACCCCCCTTCACAGCTGGCCTCCGCTGGTGTATATTAGTGGTTGCAACGCACCGCGATGGCCTAACCCTTCTTCTTTTTGCCTTGCGGGAGCTAAGCAGGAGGTTTTATGGAGACCGTGCGCTTTGATAACGAGGTGAACCACGAGGAGCACGACCTCGTGGATGAGGACCTATTGTGGCTGGAGGACGAGGACGAGGGGAAGAGGTCCCCGGAGAACCCCATTAGGACCTACTTCGACGAGATCGCTCGCGTCCCCCTCCTCACCAAGGAGGAGGAGGTGGAGCTGGCCAAACGCATCGAGGCCGGGGACGAGGAGGCCAAAAAGAAGCTAGCCGAAGCCAACCTGCGCTTGGTCGTCTCCATCGCCAAGAAGTACCGGGGTTGCGGCCTTCCCTTCCTCGACCTCATCCAGGAGGGGAATTTAGGCCTGATGAAGGCCGTGGAGAAGTTCGACTGGCGCAAAGGCTACAAATTCTCCACCTACGCCACCTGGTGGATCCGCCAGGCCATTCTTCGGGCCATCACCAACCGCTCCCGCACCATCAGGGTCCCCACCCATATCAACGAGCTCATCCGCAAAATCCACGAGGCGGAGCGGGAGCACATCAAAGAGCACGGCTCAGGCCCCACCCTGGAGGAGTTGGCCGAGGAGCTCGACACCACCGTGGACAACATCGTCAAGGCCAAGCGCACCGCCCAGTACACCGCCTCCCTCGATACCCCTATCGGCTACGATGAAGAAGGCGCGGTTTTGGGCGACTTCATCGAGGATGAGGATGCCGTTTCTCCCACCCGCGAGACCTTCCGCGAGCTTCTCATCCAGGAGATCCGCAAAGCCCTGAAAGAGCGGCTCACGCCCCGGGAGCGCCGGGTGCTGGAACTTCGCTACGGGTTGGACGGGAACCCGCCCAAGACCCTGGACGAGGTGGGGGAGATCTTCGGGATCTCCCGCGAACGCGTGCGCCAAATCCAAAAGGAGGCCCTGGAGAAGCTGCGCGGCTCCGAGGTCCTTCAGAAGCTCGAGAAGTTCCGGCAGATCCTGGGGGAGGATTAAGGACCAGGGCAAGCGGGGTTGGAACAGCGTAGCCCACGGCGGGGGTCCTCGTAGAGGACCCCTTTTTCGCAGTTCGGGCAGGGCCCCACCGGCCGGCCCGGCACCCGGAACTTGCACTCCGGATAGCCCGAGCACGCATAGAAAGTCCTGGTTTTTCCAAAACGCTCCACAAGCTCGCCCACCCCGCAGGCCGGACATTTCACCCCCGTGGGGATGGGGGCAGTGGCCCCGCATTTGGGGCAGCGGAGATACCGGCCAAAGCGGCCGTGCCGCACCTCCATGGGCACCCCACAGCCTGAGCACAGGCGCTCCGGTGCGGCCTCCCTCTCTCGCAGCCCCTCCGCCACCTCCACCCTCCCCTCCCGATAGCGGAACGGCACGTTCGTCGGAAGATCCCGCGTGCTCTTGCACTCCGGATAACGCGAACAGGCGAGGTAAAGCTCGCCGTCCCAAAACCGGACCTCCATGGGTGCCCCGCATTTTGGGCATGGCACATCCGTGAGCACCTGGAACGGCTTTTTTCGCTGGGAAAGTAGCTCTTCCACGGTTTGAAGCTTTGGGGAAAACCAGGAGTAAAACGAGCGTAAAAGCTCTTCGCGGGTGAGCTCTCCTTCCTGGATCCGGTCCAAATCCGCCTCCATCTGGGCGGTGAAGTCCTCCTGCACTGTTTCTGGGAAGTAGCGCCGCAGGAAGTCCGTGACGATGAAGCCAAGGAGGGTGGGGCGGAGGCTTCCGTTTTCCCTTCGCACATAACCCCGCTCCTGGATCACCGAGACGATCTGGGCATAGGTGGAAGGCCGGCCAATCCCCTCCTGCTCGAGCTTCTTCACCAGCCCGGCCTCCGTATAACGTTTGGGTGGCTCCGTTTCCTTTTCCTCCACGAGGAGCTCGGGGGGCGGTAAGCGCTGGCCTGGGAAAAGGGTGGGGAGGGGGGCGCCTTCGTCAGGAAGCTTTTCCAATTCCAAAACGCGGCCGATCCCGGGAAACTCCATCCACGAAGTGGAGGCCACAAACTCCAGGTCTCCCACCCGGAGCGTGGCTTTTCGACGCACCCACACCCCCTCCGCCATCTGGGTGGCCAAAAACCTCCGCCAAATGAGGTCGTAAAGCTTGAGCTGATCGGGGGTGAGGTAGGGAGCCACGCTTTCGGGAGTGCGAAAGACATCCGTGGGCCGGATGGCCTCATGGGCATCTTGGGCCCGCGTTTTGTTCTTAAACCGGCGGGGTTTCGCGCTCAAATACTCTTTCCCAAAGGCCTTGGCGATGAACTCCCGCGCCTGGGCAATGGCCGTCTCCGCCACCCGTACGGAGTCGGTGCGCATGTAGGTGATGAGGCCCACGGGCTTCCCCTCGATGGGCACACCCTCGTAGAGCTCCTGGGCGATCTGCATGGTTTTTCGCGGGGAGAAGCCGAACTCCGTTCCTGCGGCCTGCTGAAGGGTGGAGGTGATGAGGGGGGGCGCGGCTCGGCGCAGGACCTTTTCCTCCTCCACCTTTGCCACCACCACCTCCGCCCGGGCCACGCTCTCCTTTATCCGCTCGAGCTCCTCAGGCTTTTCCACCCGGCCTGGGAGCTTGGCCACAAACGGCGGTTCGGTGGGGAAGCGCAGGCTCACCTCCCAATAGGGCTTGGGAACGAAATCTTGGATCTCTAGCTCCCGATCGCAGATGAACCGGAGGGCCACGGACTGTACCCGCCCGGCGGAGAGGCTTTCGAACTGTCTTCCGGAGAGGACCCGCGCCAAAAGCGGGCTCACCTGGTATCCCACGAGGCGGTCGAGGATGCGCCGGGCCCGCTGGGCCTCCACCTTCCGAAGGTCGATCTCCCCCGGGTTCTTCAGGGCTTCCCGCACGCTTTCCGGGGTGATCTCATGGAGGAGGATGCGGGCGAAGCGGTGTCCGTTTTTAAGGAGCTCCATGAGGTCGTAGGCGATGGCCTCGCCCTCCCGGTCCGGGTCGGTGGCAAGATACACAATTTTGGCGCCCTTTGTTTTCTCCCGGAGCTCGGCCACCACTCTTCGGTCGCGGATCACCCATTTGGGGGCAAAGCCGTTGTGGATGTCTACACCTAGCTCGTCCTCGGGCAGATCCCGCACATGCCCCCGGGAAGAGAGGACAAGAAAACTTTTCCCAAGGTAAGCGGAGATGGTGCGGGCCTTTGTGGGGGACTCCACGATGATGACGTTCTCCGGCATGGCCTTGTGCGGGCATTATGCGGATGAGGCATGCTGGCCGCAACCCACTCCTGGAGAAGGGAAAGGTCACCTCCGTACTACGGCCTCCATCTATATAGACTCTTAAACGAGTTAGTGGCCTAAAAACTTCGATATATAACGAACTTCCCGGCTTTTTACCCTTGTCAAAGCTGGACTTGCGCCTATACTTTTGGCAAAAGTATATAGGAGGGACAATGCGAAGGGTTTTGGCGGGCGTGATGGTGCTGATCGGCGTTTTGGGCGGGGCCCAGCCCTCGGCCTCCTTGGACTCCTTGGTCATCGTCATCGACGGGTCAAGCACGGTGGCCCCTGTGATTCAGGCTGCTTCCGCCCTTTTCACCGCGGATCATCCCGCGGTGCGGATCTCGGTGGGGATAAGCGGGACAAGCGGGGGATTTCGCCGGTTCTTGGCCGGGGAATTGGACATCGCTTGTGCCTCCCGGCCCATCCGCAGCCTGGAAATGGCCATGGCCCAGGAGCGGGGCATAGAGTACATCGAGCTCCTCATCGGGTTTGACGGCGTAACCGTGGCCGTCTCCCGGAACACCTCCGTCTTCAAGCCCGGCGTTCCTCCGGTCCTGACCCTGGGCGAGCTCGCGCTCCTTTGGAGCAAGGAGTCCGAGGGCCTCATCACCCGGTGGAGCCAGCTGGGCCGCCGCTTTCAAGACGGAAGGATCGTCCTTTCGGGAGCGGCTTCCACCTCGGGAACCTTCGATTTCTTCACGGAGCTGGTGAACGGTCGGGTGGGGGACTCCCGGGCCGACTACTTCGGCACCGAGGAGGACCAGCTTTTGGCCGAACTCACCGGGGCCGAACCCTTCGGGCTCACCTACTTCGGCTTCGCCTATTTGGAGCACAACCGCGATCGGGTCCAGGCCGTGGCCATCGATCCCCGCCGCACCCTCGTGGACGCTCCGGAGGAGGTGCTTTTGGAGATCAACCGGCGGCGGGCGGCTACGGGCAAGCCCCCGCTGGTCAACGAGGGTGGCGAGCCCCGCGGGATCATCCCCACCTTGGATACCATCGGCGCTTACCTCTACCCCTTGACCCGGCCCCTTTTCATCTACGTCCATGCCCAAAGCGCACAGAGGCCGGCGGTGGCGGCGTTTGTGGAGTTCCTCCTTACACTGGTGGAGGACGCGGAGTTCATGCTGGATGTGGGCTACGTGCCCCCTTATGTCGAACTACTTGAAGCTGCCCGGCAAATCTGGGCTCAGCGCATCACCGGCTCGGCCTTCGCCGGACAAATTTCTGGGCTTGGAGCTGAAGACCTTCTTGCTAAGTACAAGGCCCATGCCAGTAAATAGTCATCCCTCCGTGACCGGCTTAGAGCTTCGCCCATCCCTTGGGCGTTTGCTCAAGGAGCGCCTCATCCGCTTAGTTTTCCTGGCCTGTGCCTCTTCCGCCGTCCTCATCACCCTGGCGACCGTGGGGATGTTCGTCGCCGGAAGCCTTCCGTTCTTTGCGCGGGTCTCCCCCAGGGAATTCCTCGGAGGCACAAGGTGGGCCCCCCTTCACGACCCTCCAAGCTTCGGGGTTTTGGCCCTTATCGCCGACACCCTGGTCATTACGGCCATCGCCCTTCTTGTGGCCTTGCCCTTTGGCCTCCTTTCCGCAGTATTTTTGAGCGAGTATGCCGGCGGCCTACGCCGAGTTTGCAAGCCCATTTTGGAGATTTTGGCCGGGGTCCCCACCGTGGTGTACGGCTTTTTCGCCCTGCGGTTCGTTACCCCCCTTCTTCAGCGCACCTTCCTGCCACAACTTTCCTACTGGAACGGGCTTTCCGCGGGACTGGTCATGGGGATCATGATCATCCCCTTGGTGGCCTCTTTGAGCGAAGAAGCGCTATTTGCTGTGCCGCGGAGGCTGCGGGAGGCGGCCTACGCCCTGGGGGCCACGAGGTTCGAGGTCATCGTAAAGGTGGTGATCCCCGCGGCCTTCTCCGGGATCGCCGCGTCCTTCATCCTCGCCATGTCCCGGGCCATTGGGGAGACGATGATTGTGGCCCTGGCCGCCGGAAGGACCCCGGCCTGGCCCCCGGACCCCGTCCAGCCCATGCTCACCATCACCACCACCATCGTGAACATCGCCACCGGAGACCACGAGGCTACAGCCTTCATCTGGTCAGTTCTTTTTGCCCTGGGCTTCCTCCTTTTCCTTTCCACCCTGGCTTTTAATGTGGCGGGTCACCTTGTCCTCCGGCGATTTTGGGAAAGGTACAGCTGATGCGGCAAAGCTGGCGCAAGCACTTAGGGAGCGCATTCGGCGTATTGGCCGCAGGTGGACTGGTTGTGGGCCTTGTGGCCCTAAGCGCGATGATCACCACCACCGCCCTCCAGGCCGGGAAGCTCGTGGCGATGGACGCCGTATCCCAGGCCGGTCTTGCCCTTTCCCTGCGCTCCGTGGACCTTCCCGGCCGCGGTTTTGTTTCTTACGTCGTGGCCGCCCAAGTTGATCCGAACTCCATTGCCGCGCAGGCCGGGTTGAGCCAAGGCGACGTCATCGTGGCCGTAGGGGGAAGGCCAGTGGGCCGGCCAAATGAGGTTTGGGAGGCGGTGAGAGCCCACGGGAATGGCCCGTTGGCCCTCTCCTGGGTCCCTAAGCCGGAGAAGCTCTGGGGAAAGCTTCAGGCTGGTCCTCATCCTAAGCGGCCTGGGGAGTTTTGCGTGACACTGGCCGCGGTTCCCGCCGGCTCACCTGCCCACCAGGCTGGCCTTCAGCCCGGCGACGTCCTCCTTCGCGTAGGCGAGTTCCCGGTCACGGGAACGCGTCAGGCCTGGGAAGCGGTGGTGGCCTTCGCTCGCTTCGGTTCCGAAGAAATTCCGATTGAAATCGAGCGAGGGGGAGAAAGGCTAGAGCTTTTCTTCCGCCCAGTACAGCGGGCTGAGATCTCGTTTCAGCTGGATTTCGTGGGAGCGTGGCGAAGGTTCCTCACCCGCCTTGGGGATCCTCGCTACCCGGAGCGGGCAGGGCTCCTCAGCGCCTTGGTGGGCTCCCTTTTGGTGGTGGGGGTTATGGCCGTGCTCGCTTTTCCTCTGGGAGTGGGAGCAGCGGTGTACCTCGAGGAATACGCTCCTAAAAACTCGTTTACCGAAGCGGTGCAAATGCTCATTGTCAACCTGGCGGGGATGCCCTCGGCCGTGGTGGGGATTTTTGGGTTAGAGATTTTTGCCCGCTCTTTTGGGCTAGGCCGGAGCGTGTTCGCCGGGGGATTGACGTTGGCCTTGCTGATCCTTCCCCTGACGATCATTGCCTCCCGGGAGGCCCTGCGGACCGTACCGCGGTGGGTGCGGGAGGCCGCGGCCAGCTTGGGCGCCACCCCGTGGCAGGTGATCCGCTTCCACGTGCTGCCCTACGCTTTGCCCATGATCTTTACCGGCTTCATCCTCGCTTTGGCCCGGGCCTTGGGCGAGGCCGCCCCCCTTCTTCTCCTTGGGGCCTTTCTTTACGTCACCTTTGTACCCCAAAGCCTCATGGACTCCTTCACCATCGTGCCCCTGCAGATTTTCGACTGGGCCACTAAACCCCAAGACGGTTTTTCCTACGTGGCCGCAGCGGCCATCATCGTCCTCATCGCCGCCCACTTGGCCCTCAATAGCTTGGCCATCTTTTTGCGAAATAAATACCAAAGGAGGTGGACATGAAGGGGAAAGAGGCGCCTTTTGCGGAAGCGACGCGAACTTTCTTTGTGGAGAACCCCATATTTCAGATCCGCAAGTTCAGCGTGTGGTATGGGGCTGAACAAGCGCTTAAGGACATAACCTTGGACATCCCGGAAAAGATGGTCACTGCGATTATCGGCCCCTCAGGATGCGGAAAATCCACCCTTTTGCGCTCCCTAAACAGAATGAATGACCTCCTTCCCGGCGTACGGACCCAGGGGCAGATCCTTTTCCGCGGCCTGGACATTTATGCCCGGTCCGTGGATCCCGTGGAGGTGCGGCGGAGGATCGGCATGGTTTTCCAGGTGCCCAACCCCTTTCCCAAATCGATCTTCGAGAACGTGGCTTTTGGGCTGCGCATAAACGGTTTTAAAGGGGACCTAAAGGGCAAGGTTCAATGGGCCCTGGAACGGGCCGCCCTTTGGGAGGAAGTTAAACATTGCCTCCACAAAAACGCATTCGAGCTTTCCGGAGGGCAACAGCAAAGGCTCTGCATTGCCCGGGCTTTGGCCGTAGAGCCCGAAGTCCTCCTCATGGACGAGCCCTGCTCGGCCCTTGACCCCATCGCCGCCGCTAAGATCGAGGACCTCATCCACCAACTAAAACGCGAGGTGACCATCGTGATCGTGACCCACAACATGCAACAGGCAGCCCGGGTCTCCGATTTCACGGCGTTTATGCTCTTGGGCGAGCTTGTAGAATTCGCCCCTACTCCTATCTTTTTTGCCAGGCCCCAGGACCCCCGCACCAAGGCCTACATCACCGGTCGGTTCGGGTGAGAAAAGGCGTGCGGGAAAACTTTTCGCGGAAGCCGGCGGGGAGGTCCTTGAGCTCACCCCGTCCTTTATATCGCTGCAAACTTGGGACGCGTGGGGGCCTAGGGCGTGAGCTGCTTAATCGACATTCCCCAAAACGCCACCCAAACCATCACCCTTGCGCCTCCCTGGTCCCAACAATTTGAGCCATCCTTACACTGGAGTTTTGGCGGGCGAGAACCGCGGGATTTGACACGGAGAAGGGACAGTCCTAAACTTCGCCGGCCGTCCCAAATAGGATGGCTAAAAGGAGGGTGAGCGTGATGCTGCTTAAGGAGAAGAAGCCTAAGCAGCCGGGAAAACCCTCCAAGTGAGGGAGAACATATGCCTCAGGCGACTTGTCCGGTCTGTGATGCAGAGCTCCGCTTAAGCAAGGCGGAGGCGGTTTTCGGGCGGCGCTTGACCTGCCCGGAATGCGGAGCCGTCCTGGAGGTGGTGGAGGAGGACCCCCTCGAGCTTGAGGAGGTTCTCGAGTTTCAGGACGACTTCGAGGAAGAGGGATTCTAAGGGGCGACGCAAGTCGCCCCTTTTCTTTTTGTGGAGCGGGAAAAGAAGCTTGAGGCCATCGTCGCTTCCCGACTTGGCAGCATCGTTGCCGTTTGTGTGAATTTCGAGGACCCTCGCAACGCTGCGGCCATCCTGCGCACTTGTGAGGCTTTGGGCATCCTTGAGGTTTACATTATCGAGGAGGACCGCCCGTTTTATCCCGCGCTCAAGGTCACGCAAGGGGCGGAAAAATGGCTGCGCATAAAGCGGTTCCGCCGGGCTGAGCCGGCGCTTGCGGAGCTGCGGGCTCGGGGTTTTCGCATCTTTGCCGCCACTCCCGCCGGGTCCATCGCCCTAGAGGAACTGCCTCTAGCCTCGCCCTTGGCTTTAGTATTCGGAAACGAAAAAGAGGGGATAAGCCCAGAGATCCTGGCCCAATGCGATGGGACTTTTCGGGTACCAATGTTTGGCCTCACCCAGTCCCTGAACGTTTCTGTTGCCGCCGGCATTTCTCTCTACTTTGTGGCCTCGGCCCGGCGCCGTACCCTTGGCCGCGCGGGCGACCTTTCTCCTGCTGAACAAAAGGCCCTTTTGGCGGAGTATTTAAGGGGCCAAGAACACTGGGGCCCTTGATCTCGCTTTCGAGTGCGGGGCCAAGCTTTCTAAGACGACATGTCAAGGTGCTTCAAAAATGAATGAGATCGCTTCTTCTTGGTGTAGCCCAAGCGTGCTTCCTGATCGCTCGGTTTCTCATCGAAGCTGCGTGGGCGCAGAGGCAGTCTGTCGGGAGGACTTTTTCCTTGAGTGCTGACGAAGGCGGGGTGAGGGCAGAGTAATTTTGGGTATGAGGGTGACGGGGCGGTGGTGGGGCAGGTATAATGGGGTTGAGTGGCGGCGTAGCCAAGCGGTTAAGGCGAGGGACTGCAAATCCCTTATTCCCCGGTTCGAATCCGGGCGCCGCCTCATGGGTGGTTAGCTCAGCCTGGTAGAGCACACGCTTGACGTGCGTGGGGTCGCAGGTTCGAGTCCTGCACCACCCATTAAAAGGCGAGGCAGGGTCTCCTGATCATCACGGACAAATTTCCTTTTTTAGGGTTGGCAACCGGAAGTAGAGGCCTATAACGACATTAACCTGAATGGCAGAAGAGACAGGTGTAAAGTGGAAGTGTCTTGGTGGCTCTCTCTGCGCTGCTTGAGCTTCTGTTCTAACCGGCGTCCTACAGGGAGCTGCGCCACAAGCGGATTGGTATACGTTCAAACTGGCGGCGATAACAACGCTGCTTACTTGCTACTGCAATCTCCCCGCTGCTCATTGTAGAATACTTTGATGCTCAAATTAGGAACCGGGACGGAGTCCACTGACCATGCTGGGGCAAATTTCCTTTTTTGGACTTGACAACCGGGGGTAGAGGCCTATAATGTTCCTAACCTTGTGATTGGAATGGCAAGGTAGATGAAGATTTGGGCTTTGGCCCTCGCGGCCGTGGTGGGTTTGGTTCCAGTGTTTGCTCATGTTTGCTTCGCCCAAGATGTTCTTGATTTCCTCTTTGTCCTTCCTGATGGAGACGAACTTTTGGATGATGACCTCTTATTGCTGGAAGGGATTTTAATGCTGATGGACAAGGAAGGCGGTGGTGCAGGCGGGGGAGGGGGTTTATCTCCTTTGCTTTTATACGCGCTCGCTGAAAAGATCAAATATGTGGGACAAAAAATAGCAGAGGGCGCTAAGTATGTGAGAAGCAAATTATACGAATTTGGAATGTGTGCTGCACATAAATTAAGCGGATTTGCAACTTGGATAGGTATGAAGGCCACGCAGCATCCCTTGGCAACCAGAACGATTAGTAGTGGAATTAGCAGTGCAGGATTTACAGCTGCCAATGGGGGAGATCTTAAAGACATACTTGTGTCAGGAGCTTCAGGCGTGTTTGGAGGTGCGATTGGTCATGGGGTAAGTCAACTCCCTATCTCGCAGCAAAATTCGCTTCTAACATCGGTCGCGACAGGAGCCGCTACAAGCGCGGGGTTCGAGGCACTATACCGAGCCTTGGACCCTTCAAAAACGTTAACCTTGCGGGACGTGTCTGTGGCTGGAGCTGGCGGGGCCGTGGGAAGCCTTGTTGGTGACCTGTTCATCAACTCATGGAGAAGCAGACGCTGATGTTCCGAAGACTTTTGGAGGAACTATCAAACTCTACCTGAGATGCGACGTGAACTGAAAAAGCTATGGCGAGAATTGAAAGAAAATAAGGAGACGTAAAAGTGTGAGAAATAGAGTTAAGACAAAACCAATTTGGCAACCCATCATATGGTCCATGGTGATCATTATGTGGGTTTTCTTTATCCTGGGGATCCTTGGAAAGATTGATCTTCTAAAGTGGCCGATTATTGGGTCAGCAGTGATCGGAGCGGCAGCAGGCGGATTTAGCTATGTACTGTTTAACATTGTCGCCTATCCTCTTAAGAAAAGGCTGAAGCAAAAAACAAGGCAACAGGCCAATCAGGGTCGGAAAACTAGTCGGTAAAATGGCGAGGTGGGTGAAGGTTTCGGCGGTGGCCCTTGCGGCCGTGGTTGGTTTGGTTCCGGTGTTTGCTCAGCTAGGCCATGCTCAATCCCTTTCTGAATCCATCCCTGCGCTTCCGCTCGGGGAAGAACTTACAGACGAGGAACTTGTATTGGTAGACGGAGAGCTTGATCCACTAACTATTGTGGCAGCAATGATAGTAAATGCTGGGATTAGTGCTGCTTTAGATCTTGCGGGACAGGGGATAATGATAGCCTTAGGTCGGAAAACCGAGCTTGATTTAAAAGAGGTAGGAATAATTGCAGGGTTAGGAGCGTTGACAGGCCCGATCCTCGCGCCAAAACCAGCGGTAACGGTTGTCCGCAGTGCGCTAGTACAAGGTGCCAGATGGACCGCACAAGCCGCTAAAGCAGTTGGTGTGGCTACAGTAACAGTTAGTCAGAGAGTAGGCGAAGCGCTACACACAGTTCACGTAACGCTCCATAACTATGTGCACCAGCCACTCCATAACTATGTGCGCCAGCCAATAGAAAGATTTTTCAAAAGCGCTTGGGACTGGATAAGAGGAAGATAAAGTATGATTTGGAAGCTCCGGCCTGCATTGGCGGTCTTTCTCTTTGTGCTTTATGGAACAGTAGCTATTGCGCTTGCATCCTTTCTAAGCGAGTTTATCAAGCGAGGGACGTGGAGCGAGGCTTTTTCCGCATGGATATATCGAAAATGGGAACCATGGGTAATCTCAATCGGGATCGTTACATTGACAGGATTGGCAATATGGTGGCTCCAAAGAAGGTTCTCTGGGAATTGAAGCGATGTTGGAACTACTCCCCCTTTTGGAGCTCCTGTTCCAGCCAATACCTTACCGAGAACTGCGCTACGAGTGGGTTGTAGGGCAGGCGGACTGGTACACGTGTGGGCCGGCGGCCGTGGCCACTTTGCTTACTTATTATTACAACATCCCCACCACCGAAGCCGAGGCCCTTGAACTCGCAGAGTATTTCGATGCCCAAATCGGAAGGGAACCGGGGAAGGGAGTAACCGCCCTGGCCCTGAAACAAACCCTGGAAGCCAAAGGAATCCCCACCAAGGGATTTATGGTCCAACCCGAAGCTCTAAGGGATTATTTCCTCCGCGGCGGCCTCCCTATAATTGCTCACCTCACCCTGCCCCAAAAGCACTTCGTCGTAGTTGTTGGCGTAATAGAAGACCAAATAGTCCTTGCCTACCCATCTTGGGGATTCAGCCTCATCCCTTTTGATTCTTTCATAAAAGAACGGGGGTATAGCGAGGTCGTCCTCGTTCCTATCCCTCCTCCGGAACTTTTCCCCTTTGTGGCCGAACGTCAAAAAGAAGCACTTCGGCGGGCTAAAGAACGGCTTTCCACTTTGTTTTGGCTTGGGGAGGAATTGCCATGAACATAATCCTTGTTCTTTTGCCGTTTTTCGTCGTTGGAGGATGGGCCCAGGCTCCCATCGAACCCCTGAAGAGGCCAGAAGAGCCTGTCGGACAATACACCTGGCGGATAGGGATTGGCTATACGCCTTCAGGGAAAGAAGGGCTCGACATAGATGAGCTTGGCCGACCTTACTCCTACACCTCGTTTTCCCAAATATGGCAATTGAGCTTGAGCGGATCGGTAATCGTAGCCACGGGCCTGAAGATGAGCTTTGAAATCGCCGAGCAGAGCGTGGTGGTGAAAGAGCTTCGGCGCTATCCAGTGGGGGAAGAAAGGCTCACCCATACCAGCGAAAGATTGCCCACGCTATCGCCTGGGAATATCGGATGGATCCGAAAAGCCCTTGGGATCCCCGGGCCTCGATCATGGTGGGTTACCCTTGGAAAAGCGGGGTTGGTTTATCTCTGAGCCTCCTTCGGGACCCCATGGTTTTGGTGGGCGAAGTGGGACTTGCCAATCCCTGGATAAGTTTGAGCACTTCCGCAAGCCTGGCAGTGCCGGTATTGGGCATAGGCTTGCCCACAGCCACGTTTGGGGTTCGGCTCCGGAATAAGTTGGATAGGCAGGACAAGATGGAGTTTGGGGTGAGAGCTGATTTAGGTTTACGTGGAGGGGAGGCCTGGTTTTCTGTGGGGGCCGAGCTTGCCGGCCGAAGTCCATAGTTCGTTAAAATTTTTACGCAGGAGGCAAGTATGCGGGCCTTGTTAATTTTTCTTTTAGCTGGTGTAGCGTGTTTTGTTGGGGCAGCCTTGTCCATTCCCGATCCAAACCTGGAGGCTGCCCTAAGGGAAGCCCTAAACATCCCTGTTGGCGAGATTACCAGTGAAGATCTAGCCAGCCTCACCGAACTTGAACTTTATGGACGGAACATTCGTGACCTTTCTGGATTGGAACACTGTGTGAATTTGGTGAGCCTTGATGTAAAGGACAATCACATTTCCGACCTTTCCCCTCTTTCCACCCTGAAAACGCTTAAGGAGCTTGATATCAGTTTCAACAAGGTACGGGACCTTTTCCCTCTTTCTGGTCTTACGAAGTTGGAGAGCCTAGCAGCCCAGTTTAACTACATCGAAGATCTTATACCTCTTTCAAATCTTACGGAACTCAAAATGCTAAGCTTGGCACAAAACCCCGTGAGAGATATTTCCCCCTTGGCAAACCTCAAAAAACTGGAATTCCTCGATCTTCTACAAACTCAAGTGATGGATCTTTCCCCGCTTGCTGGTCTTCCCCTTAAATATTTCTTCGCCATAGGTTGCAATATCATTGATATCTCACCTTTGGCGAAAATCCCCACATTGCGCTGGCTTTGGCTTGATTTAAATGGGATTCGGGATTGTTCGCCTTTGGCAAACCTTTCGGAGCTCCGCTGGCTTTCCCTTAAACGTAACCTCATTTCCGATATCCAACCCCTTTCCAGTTTGGAAAGACTTGAGAGGCTAGAGCTTTTTGGGAACGAGATCAGCGACATAAGCCCACTTTCAAAATCGGTAAATCTCCGGTACCTTGACCTTAGCTTCAATCAGGTGCGGGATCTTCAGCCCCTTTCGGGACTTGTAAAGCTTACCCACTTGGATTTGGCTGGAAACAAAATCTCTTCCATTTCTCCTTTGGCTTCCCTTGTAAATCTAGAGGTCCTTAATATTTCCGGAAACACCGTAAGCGACCTCAAACCAGTTGAGGGGATGCAGAGCTTGAGGGTCCTTCTCGCTGCGCAGAACAGAATAAGGCATGTCTCTCCACTCTCCAACTTGCCGAACCTGCGAACGCTTAACCTTCAAGAGAACATGATCAAATCTATTGAGCCGTTATTCAAACTTACCGGCCTTAAGGATCTCCTTTTGGGCGGAAATGACATCACTGATATCTCCCCGCTTTTGTCCTTAAAAGACCTTGAGATCCTCGACCTTTCCAATAATCCCATTGCTGATCTCTCCCCGCTTTTGGACCTTGAGTCCTTAAGGCTTGTGAATCTGAAGGGGATTATGTTGAGCCCTGAGGCCAAAAAGGTTGTGGAGGAGCTGGAGGAGCGAGGGGTAAAGGTAATCCGCTAGCCGCCGCCGATGGCGGGAAGGAGGGTTAAGACATCCCCATCTTGAAGGGGCGTGGCAAAACCTTGCTTAGAAAGAACGGAGACGCCGTTTATAAGGGCGGAGATGTGC
>FWWM01004699.1_pt1 | contig 31395 bp, 22 predicted proteins | sample 2228351 | NCBI WGS metagenome assembly FWWM01 (sample SAMEA103939774, study PRJEB20133) | metagenome | reverse complement strand
TGGGATGGTGGCGGGTCTTACGGACCACATCTGGAGCTTGGAGGAGCTGTTGACCCATGTTCCTGTTCCTATCAACGATTCATAGGGAGACTACCGCTGAGAGGCGAGTTCGAGAAGTCTCTGTTCCACCTCGCTGGGCATGCCCAGCTGGTCGAGCGTCTTGAGCGACTGCGAGCGGTCTAACAGGCGTATGACGATACGCTCGCCGAACACGGTGGGTAGGGAGGAGACCCGCGCGTCGATGGCTCGTTCTGCGATTCGCATCGTGAATCGCCCGTCTTGAGCGCGTCGGCGGTCGGCGATGTCCATCTCTGCCATCAGCTTCACGCGTGCCAGCACAGGCATCTGCAGAGAGCGTGGAACAGTCCGAATTGCGTACAACACCCCGTCGATGCGGGCGCGCACCTGTAGGCGCGTTTCGGAAGGCTCGAAGTGAATGTCGCTGGCTCCCCGATCCACTGCCTCCGCTAAGATGGTGTTCACCAGCCGAATAATCGGGGGTTGATGAATCGACTCACGCACTGCGCTGAGGTCTTCTATCTCATCCTCTTCTGGAACGGTCGTGGGGGTTTCAAACGCCTCTTGGGGTATGCCATAAAGAAGGTGAAGCGCGTGCAACACCCGTTCGGCAGCACTATAAAACACGCGCAGTCGCTTGCCCGTGTGTCGGCTAATCGCATCGAGCGCTTCCACATTGTTCGGCTCCACCATCGCCACCCACAGGAGGTCGCCCTCCTGCTTCAACGGCACTACAAAGTAGCGGTTTGCAAGGTTGGGCGGCAGAACCTTGGCAAGGGGTTGAATGGCGTGTAAGGTCGGTTCATTTAGCGGTTCGTAGGGAACCTCATATTGCTGAGCCTGAGCCTCGTAGTAGTCATCAGGAGTGATGTAGCCCAGCTCGATCAGGGTTTCGCCCAAACGTCTTCCTGTAGTGGACTGAAGGTCCAACGCCTCCTTGAGCTGGTCGGGCGTGATTTTGCCCATCTGCACCAACAGCTCGCCTAATCGTGGTATCCCATACATAGTGCTTACCCTGCAGGAATTATCGGCAGGCGCGCCGAATCTATGAAGAGGAGAGCGCACTCACCAGACGAGGTCTTTTCTGCGCTGACGAAGTTGTTTTCTCTTGGCTGGGCAAGGGCTACTTTCTCAGTCGGTAGAGAAAGAGTTTCGGAGGTCGCAGAGAGAATTTCAGAGGTGCTTCCGAAACTATTAAGTGGCGCTGATAGTCGTTAGAGGTGTGGGAAAACGGTTTTTCGAAGCAGGCTGACCTCAGCCCACACCCTCAACCGTTTAAGATAGGAGGTAGATAGGATGTACCAACCGAACCGATTATTAACATCGCCGATACATAAGTGCATCGTGGATGTTTTGAAAGAAGCAGAAGGGCTTGAGCTGTTATTGCGTCCGACTCGACGCTTTATTTTCCACACTTTGTATCGCCCAAGTGTCTATGTGCCCGAGTTCAATAAGCCGTGCTTAGGGGTGCTGTGCGCCCGAAACGACCCAGAGAAGCGTCCGCTGATGGTGATCGAGACGGAACCCCAGCTCTCGGAAGCTCTGCGCCAGTGTTATCGCGAGTGCGAAATCTCGTGGTTGGAGGTGTTCGAGGGGCTGGGAGGGATCCACATCGTGGCAGAGCATCTCGGCATTCGCATGGAGCTGACCACGCCAATAGCCTATATGGCAACAGCCTTCAAAGCCCCTCTTGCATGGGTCTCAGACCTGAGAGAGCGCAACTTCATTCCACAGGGACGGTTCATCCAGAGCTTCCACGAGCGTGTGCTTCGGGAGGCGATCGATCGCATAACCCAAAAGTATCCTATTGAGTGCCATCATCAGATGCCGTTTGGCTTCGTGGCGGGCTATCGTGCCCAGATGCCTCCCCAGATTGCACGCTCGGCTGTAGACATGGTGCTTCTTTTCAGCACGCGGTATAACAGCGATGGGGTGGTGCTACTGCCGATTAACCTCAACCTGCACAATGCGCATGTCGCGAATGAGCAGACGGCAGAGAAAGACCGCCTGCTCTACCAGTTCGCAGAGGAGATCGAGATGCCCCTGCTGATTATCCGCGCAGCAGAACAGCCTGATGCTTATATCTTTGGAGCCGTTGCGCTTGATGTCAAGCCGATTACCGTTATCGGTCGCTCGCCCGACGACTGGGCAAGTGCGATAAGCCCCTTCGTGGAAGCGGTAATTGAACGACTGAAATAAGGTATAATCTCCTATAGGAGGCTATGATGAGCAAGATAGGGTTGCTACTCGCTTTAGCTGCGCTCATCGGTGCAGGTGCTGCTGCACTGATTGTTGGCTCGAGTGTTTCGGATGCGAAGCCAGCGGTCATCAAAAAGTCAGGTGGCTCCTGCTGTGATGGGCACTAAGGCTTGGGGATGAAAGGGTCGCTGAGACAGTTCCGCTCAGCGCCCTTCCTTTCGCACGATGATTCGGAAGGCGATTGTTCCGATGGCGGGTAAGGCGACGCGTCTCTACCCCCTCAGCATCGTTTTACCAAAGGGACTGATGCCTTTCGTTCTGCCCGATAACACGCTGATCACGGGGCTTCACTTAATTGTGGAACCGCTTCTTGACCTCGGTCTCGAACAGATAGGGGTTGTTGTTTCGCCGGATACTGTAAATATATATAAAAGCTTCTTGTCGGGGGAACTCGAACATTTTGCGAGTCTCTTCGTTAGCAAACCTGCTTTGAAATCGAGTTTCGAGAGGCTACAGCGCATAGCCTCGCATGTTACTTTTATTGTGCAAGAGGTGCCCCACGGCTTAGGACATGCCATCTGGTGTGCCCATGCCTTTGCTGAAAATGAACCTGTGCTGGTGGTGCTGGGCGACCATATCCCCACTGATGGAACGAAAACCTACGCTCATGCGCTTCAAGCGTACCAGCAGACTCAAGCTCCCATCTACACGGTTCATACCGTGCCTTTGAACAAAGTTTCGCTCTATGGTATCCTTCGTGGAGAACCCACCGAGAGCGACAACCTCTACCGTCTCTGTTGCCTTGTAGAGAAGCCGACCCCAGAAATCGCTCAAGAGCAACTTCGCACGCCCGGTCTCCCTGAAGACCAGTTTTTCGCCCATCATGGGGTCTATCTGTTTCCCCCTGAATTTTGGGCGGTTCAAGAAGCAATTGTCCGCTCTTACAATCCAGAGACAGGGGAATGGCTCCTTGTGCATGCCCAACAACGCTTGTTAGCAAAGATGCCTGCATACCTGCTCCATACGGATGCGCCCAGTTTGGATTTTGGTACTGCCGAAGAGTATCGCCATGCTTTCCTGACCGTTGCTCAGGGGGGATTGCATGCATAAGAGCCAGTGGGTTTGGCACGGTGAGACGCTCACTCTCGGTGCGCAAAGCGAAGGCAAGGGCTGGAAAATCACCTTGCCCGATGGCTCTACCCACACCCTGACCGAAGCCACGGTTGGGGAAGGCAATCGGCTTACCCTACGCGATGCCCAACACGGCTGGACGGTCGCCTATTACCTCTCGCCAAGTGAGGTCCAAATTCTCTATCGGGGTCGGCTCTATCGGTTCCAGCGTCCGCGCCCAGTGGGGAGTGCGCCCGCTCACGGCTCTGCAGAAGGGGTTCTCACTGCCCCGATGCCCGGACTCGTCACCAAAGTTCTTGTTCAGGTGGGCGACCGTGTGGAAGCCGGGCAACGCCTGCTCGTGCTGGAGGCGATGAAGATGGAGCAGGCACTTTTTGCCCCCTTCGATGGGATAGTCCACCAACTCAACGCGCAAGAAGGCGACATCGTGCAGGAAGGTACAATCCTGGTGGAGATTGTGGAAGCATCCACTTCGGAGGGAACCGATGCCTAAGGTCTCGGTCATCACGCCGACCTATAATGTGGAGCCTTATATCGCCCAGTGCATCGAGTCGGTCTTGGCGCAGACACTCACCGATTGGGAGATGATACTGGTGGACGACGCCTCCACCGATGGCACTGTGGCGGTCATCGAGCGGTATCTTGGTGACCCGCGCATCAAACTCTTCCGCAACGAGACGAATCAAGGTGCAGGCTACACGCGCAACCGCTGTTTAGACGAAGCGACAGGCGAGTGGATTGCGATTCTGGACTCCGACGACTGGTACGAGCCAAACCGCTTGGAACGATTAGTGCAGTTTGCAGAAGAGATGAAGGCGGATATGGTGGTGGATTTACAAAAGGACATCGCCCCTGATGGAAAGATACTCGGCACTGACTGGTCTAATTTTGGTAAGAATCCGAAAGAGCCTCGCTATTACACGGTATCGGAGGTGATTGTAGCGCACCCTGCCTTCAAACCGCTGATACGCAGACAGTTCTTGATTAACCACCAAGTACGCTTTGTAGCCGATATTCGCAAGTCTCAGGACTACGCTTTCTATATGGAGATTTTGCTCAAAGGGGCGCGCTTTGCGGTGCTTCCCGAAGCCCTGTATTGCTATCGCGTGCGTTCTGGGAGTATCACCTCCACTTATAGCCGACAGCAGGCGGTTCAAGAGTTAAGGAAATCGTATGAGTATCTCCACCAGCTGGCGCTGAAGCAGGGACTCAAGAGAGAAGCAAAACTTTTAACGCGTAGCTACCAGAAACGTGTGATGCTTTCGCTCTATCCCCTGTTTGCGGACTCGCTGAAGCGTCGTGAGTTCTCAAAAGCGATAGCGGTGTACCGACAAGCGCCCGGCGTTCTTGCTCATTTTCTGAAGGGGATTCCTGGAGCGGTGTATCGGCGACTGTTCGCCCGTGACCAACTTGTACGCTACCGTGACGCCTAACTTGAGGAGGAGACTCGGATGCCAAGAGCAATTATAACAGGTGGTGCTGGATTTATCGGCTCACACTTAGCCGAACGCCTGATTAACGAGGGCTGGTCGGTTGTCGTGATTGACAGCCTCATCACGGGCAAGCGTGAGAACATCGCCCACCTTGAGTCTACTGGGCTTCTTGAATTCATCCAACACGATGTGCGTGAACCGTTCTGGATAGAAGGTCCTATCGATTATGTATTCCATCTGGCTTCCACTGCCAGCCCAGTGGATTTCATCAAACACCCGTTAGAGACCCTTCAAGTAGGCTCCTATGGCACGCAAAACGCTCTGGATTTAGCCTTAGCTAAGGGTGCGAAGTTCCTGTTCAGTTCTACCTCCGAAGTCTATGGCGACCCTCTTGTCCACCCTCAGCATGAAGATTATTGGGGCAATGTGAATCCTATCGGGGTGCGGGGGGTCTATGACGAAGCGAAACGCTATGCCGAGTCGCTGGTGATGGCGTATCACCGATACAAAGGGGCAGACACAAGGATTGCTCGAATCTTCAACACCTATGGCGAGCGGATGCGTTTGGATGATGGGCGCGTGGTGCCGAACTTCGTGTGTCAGGCACTCAAGGGGGAGCCTATCACAGTCTATGGCGATGGCTCTCAGACCCGCAGCTTTTGCTATGTAGCAGACCTCGTGGAAGGACTGTACCGCCTCGCTCAATCAGACTATCACTTACCTGTCAACCTCGGCAACCCCGAAGAGCACACGATTCTCCACTTTGCTGGACTGATTCGCAACCTTGCAGGGAGTCACAGCGAAATTGTGTTCCGTGAGTTCCTAACGCCTGATGACCCGAAGCGACGCTGTCCCGACATCACACGGGCGCGCGAACTGCTGGGCTGGGAGCCGAAAGTGCCCCTAGAAGAAGGGTTGAAGCGCACCATCGAGTACTTCAAGAAGCGTCTTGTGTCCGACGCGTAGCCGATTTTTTCCGAATCGCCCAGATCTCGCGAAGCAGACTGCGCACGGTTCGGATGCTAATCGGATTCACGAGAAAAGGCAACGCCACCAGATAGAGCCACCAGCCGAACACTGGCGCAAAGCACGCCAACGCGCACCCTACCCCCCACAAAACCGTCAGCGTGTAGGAAGGACGCCCTAACACACGAGCAAACCCATAGTCCACAAACAGAAAGTTAGGGATTTTGGAAACCGCCATCGCCAGTGCAAGGCTGTAGACTTTCCAAGAATCGGGCAGGAGCCATCCGCCAAGCGAACCAAGCAAGAACACGAACACAATATAGGTCGCGTTGCATGCAATCATCAAACCGTTTTGACGCAATACATAGAGCGCGGATGCATAAACCCCAATCACCGATGAAAACAACATGTAGACAGCAAGAATCGCAAACATCAGGGAGAAGACCGAAATATCCCACTTGGCTCCCAACAGGCGTGGCAACAGAAGCGGAGCGAAAAGCCCGAACAACACATAAAACGCCCCGTTGGAGAGCAGACGGATGTACATACTCTCGGACACCGCCTGACGCAACTTGGGCAGGTTGTCTTGGATAAGGGCGAACGCAGGGATACTCAAGCGCCCCATCGCCTCCGAAGCAAAACTGAGCATATTCAAGAAGCGCATACTCAGCGAGTAGTAGCCTACCGCCTCCTTGCCTGCTATCGGAAGCAACAGCATCGACGGAGCTAAACTTTCCAGCTGATAAACCCAGCCAGAGAGCGACTGAGTGAAGCTGTAGCGGAGCATATCGCTCAAGGCAGACTTCTCCCAGCACCAGCGGGGACGATAGCGCGTCGTAAGGAAGAACCCAGCCACCAACACGACCTGCCCCACCCAGAACGCACTCACCACCGCCCATACCCCCGCGCCTGAGAGAGCCAGACTTATCCCGACAAGATAGTATGCTACTTGAGAGGTCAACTCTACAGTGGTTGTGCGCTTATAGTCCAGCTGGCGTTCCAGCAGGGCTAACGGAACGGCTGAGAGCAAGGTGAGGGGAAGGTTGGCACACATCACAAGCGCAACAGGCACGAAACCTTCCGTGCGCACCCAGTAGGAACCAACGATGTACAGCAGAACAACCGCAACAAGAGTTAGCCCCAGTCCGTAAAATAACAGCCACCAAAATGCTTGGTGAAACAGACTATAAGGCATCTCTGGCTTGCCACGAATGAGATAGATTCGGATGCCCATCTCACCAACGGTTTGAAGGTACAAGAAGAAGCCGAAGGCAGCCGCATAAACACCATACGGTTCAGGACCGAGGATGCGTGTGATAAACATCAATCCTAATAGGCTAAGGACTATGCCCACTCCCTTACGAATGGTGAGATAGACCCCGCCACGAAGAGCTTTCTCCCTCAGCGAGCCGTCCGATGACATCGCGCGCAGTGCCTCAAAGGCGATTATACCACGCTCGGGGTAAACTCTCTCTATGACTTTGCGCGAGGTCATGCTTCAGGTTGCCGATGCGTTTCAGTCCGTTGAACCGGGACACAACGGACCGCGCTCTGTGCCCGAAACACCCGTGCGCAACACCGCCCACTGGATTAATCTGCTTGCATGGGCATATCAGCAGACAGGTCAAGTGCGCTTTGCACAACTGGGTACCCAATTAGCAGATTTTCTACTCTCACATGAAGCACGTCCCCAAGGATATGCCTACAAAAATTTCGTGAACGACTCTGCCAACGCAGGCAACGGTTTAGTTGGGCAAGCGTGGGTAATGGAAGGGCTTATCAGTGCTACCCATGCTTTTGGGAAACAAGAGTACCTTGAATCAGCACAGGAGCTGTTTCACCAGCACCAGTTTGATGCGCAACTGGGGCTGTGGCGTGTTTTGCATGTGGACGGTTCCATCGGCTCAGCGCACGCAACACTCAATCAGCAAATATGGTTTACTGCCATCGGGACGCTTCTCCACGATTCAACGGCAATCCAGCGCGCTCGGCAGTTTCTGAACACTTTGGAAAATCATATTCATCGTTTACCAGGCGGGCTTTGGGGCATGCGAATTCGAGGCGAGGCAGAGAAAAAAGTGTCCCTCTATCAACAGCTGCGCGCATGGCTACGAACACAACGGCGACGCTATCTCAAGAAAGATAGTAGTTGGCGTGAATTTCCCTACCATGTCACCTCGATTGGGTATCACAGTTTCGCACTCTATGGGTTAGCAATCCTAAAAACCAGTTTGCCTGACCATCCATTCTGGCATTCGGAAGCTCTTCGGGCAGGTTTGCTGTATCTGGTATCCGATTCGTACAAAAACTCACTACGAAACAACCCCTTCGCAATGGGCTACAACCCTGCGGGCTTCGAAGTGCCCTACATTCTGAGCGTGTTTGAGGTGGACAATTGGCAAGAGGAATCGCGTGGGTGGCTTCAAGAGCAGATACAACGCTACTACAATACGACAACCTGCCGTTTCGACCGCAATACCACCGACCCTGCTGTGCTTACCGCCCGTGCTTATGAGGCGATACGCATGCCTGAAAACCTCCTGAACCTCCGTATTTCACTCGATGCTCCCTAAAATACCAGTCTTTGGAGAGAGATGCCCACCTAATCTGAATCTGTGCTATAATAGAGTCACGAGAGGAGACGCTATGAGACTCGTCGGGATTGTGTTGGGAATTGCGCTCAGCCTATGGGCTTTGGGATATGCGCAAGAGGAGCAACCGCTCATCAACTATACAGCGGGGATAGGTGAGTTCGAGCATGACGAAGACCCTGAAGGAAGAGGCGACGGAATTGCTGATGGTTTTAGCTGGGAGGGTTCCCCAAGCGTGTTCACTTTGTCAAAGGATCTTCAGGAGTATGCTTCTGGCGCAGGTAGCCAGCGCATAGAGTTTTCCCGATCGGGTACGGGCACAAGTGTCGGTGCTTTAACACTGCGCCTACTGTTCTCAACGGAGATGTATCCTCAGCCAGGCGAGACAGTGCGTATCAGTTTCTGGATGAAAACCGCTAACTGGCAAAATGCGCGCTATCGTGTATTCGCGCGTGACTACAACAGCGGCAACTCGGTCACTTTGCTCAGCTCCACAACCCCCCTTCCCAATTGGACTCGGTTTGAGTACACTTACACGATTCCGAATGTAAGCCCCAACGGACTAAGGGTTCGCTTTGAGATTACCGCGCTGGAAGGAGAATCATCTGGCACGATTTGGCTGGACAATTTAGAAATCTATGGTTCCAAGCGATGGGAACCACCAGTACAACGCTCGATTAAGCTTTTCACCTACTATCACCCGACCACTATGGCGCTTGCGAACGGGGATTGGATTTTCTACGCACGGAATTTCGATGCGGTTGGCACCTTTAACTCGACTGTTTACTTGCGCCAAATGAGGGTGTATCGTCCCGAGATTCTCACGACTGCCTACTATATGGCGTTTGGGAGTGTTGACTCTCCTTCAGGCTGGCCCGCACGAGACCCGTTTGGGTATCAGTATTGTAATGACAATCATCCTGAGTGGTTCGCACTGGATGTATTAGGTCGGCGCGTGCTTTTTGCAGGCAACATCTATCTAATGGATGTTGGTATCCCTGAATGTGCTGAGTGGGCTGCGAATAATATGCGCTTGCGTGCAGAGCGCGCAAACATGGCGGTCGACATTTTCAAGTTCGACGCTTTCATAACCTTCACTTACAGCTATCACCTAATGCGATATCCGACTCCTGCAAGCAGAGTCGCTGCGGCGAGAAAGTACCTGATGAAGGTCAGGCAGGCAATGCAGGACTATGACACAAAAATCATTTTGAACGCTGCATCGCATCAGTATACTCGTGGACGCACCCATACCTTTATGCTCAGGGAGGGATTAGCCGATGGTTTCCTCATCGAGCAGGTTGCGACGACGATTTATAGTTTGCCCGCAGAGTACATAGCCTTTAGTGGTTGGCAAGCACATATTACGACCATTTCTGAGTATTCAGACAAGATTCGCATTATCTTTGATGGATATACGTCGAACCCCCTGCGTGCAAGACCGATGAAGATTTACGCGCTGGGAAGCTTCCTTCTCATTTCGGACGAAAACACCTACCTTTACTTAGATGTTCACTACTACGAGAATGGTGCAAATGGTCAGCGTGCTTGGCGTCCTGATGAGGATTTCAATGTCCCGTTAGGTCAGCCAACAGGACCGTATCAGGTCTACTTCCGAAGCAGTGATTATGCGGGGGGCTTATACTATCGCCCCTTCGAGAACGGGTTCGTGCTGGTCAACCCTACGGGCAATAGGCGTGTGGTCGTTCCGGGACGGGTTGAACCTCTCTGGAAAGATGGAGCGGTGTTCACTTGGACATTGGACGACACTTACTGGGAGCTTCTATCGGGCGAGACCTACCCTGCAGGCACGAAGATAAAGCTCTACCCGAAGCAGGCGCGTATCTTCGTTCGTCAGGGCGAAGCGCTGAAAAACTATCCGCCTGCTCAGAAGCCAAAACCTAAACCTGACGATAAACTGAAGCCTTCGCCTTTGACGCCACAATAAAGAAAGGGGAGCGCAATCGCGCTCCCTTCGTTTATAATACGGCACGCACACGATTGCGCCAGGTCACTACATCGCTTACACTCCCTAAATGGAACCAACCTGCTAAGATTTGACGCCAAGTATTCAGCTCCTGATAGATTAGAACAGCAGGGGAGGGCCATTCATAGCTCATTTCGTAGTTATGGAAGTAGAGTACTACACCGCGAGAGAGCCACCGCGACCAGAGACTATTCCCAAACTCATTTCCCAGAAGGCGTGCGAATAGGAGTTCCGGAGATTCTCCGGCAGTCCCGTAACCTGCAGAAATCGCAATCGTCTCTCGGTTCGCAGGTTGGGTAGCGTAATCGATAGAACCGACAAAGAGTGGGTCAAAAGAGTCGATGATTTCGATCCCGTATCGTTTCTCGAAAGGATTTCGGGAGTAAGGTGTGGTGGACATTACGCGAGTACTGCGTCCGCTATGGCAGCTTCCTGTCAAATAGCGCACCGCGCGCACAGGGGTCTCTTCGCGCAAGAACCGAAGGTATCGGTCAGTAAACTGGTTATTGGCGAAGTTCAGGTAGCGATGTCGCCCACACCAGCTGTCGCTGAAGCCCATTTCCCGCATTTCGTCTAAGTTGCCGCGCCAGTGCGCACGGTAGGCGGAGGGCGACGCAAAGTCGCGATAGCTCCCGTAGGCATTCGTCCAACTTTGCGCACCTGCGTACCCGATGGTCTCTTCAACGAGCCAGCGATGGTCGTGCCAACAACAAGGAAAGCATCCATGCTGTTCCTCGAGTAGTATCTGGTGCATCTGGGCGAGTTGGGCGTTTAGGTTTCTTGCGACTCGGTGCAGAAATGGGTGTGTCGGTCCCAGATTGCTGTTTGCGTTGGTCGTACAGCCACACTGGATGACTAAGCCCGTGTTTTGACAGAAGGTGCGCATCCACTGCAGGCTCTGCAGATAGAGGTCGTAGCTCCAGCCCGGTGCATTCGGGGCGCCATAGTTGAGTACATGGTCAATATCGGCAGTCCACGGGCGTATCCATTCGGGTGTGACTGCTTCGTTGACCATAATCCACGGCAACAGCCAAGCCGACACATTAATAGCAGACCCCATCGTCGGCACGAAGTAGCGATTGTGCCAACGAGCGATGTAGACATGTTGGGCGTTCGGGTGCAAGTCGGTATCAGGACGCAATAAGACTTGGAGGTCGGGATTGCTGGGGTCTACTTGAAGCGCGTGATAAACACTGCTCACACGCCGATAGTGGGAAGCCACATGGACACGCGTGCCCGTTTGGGTCCAGACTGCGCGGCGTCCAATCCGTCGGATGTCGGTTGGCGAGCCATCGATTGCCACCGTGCCCAGCACGCCTGTTCCAGGAGTGCCAGCAGTGCCTTGAGGCACATGGTATCCACAGAAATAGATGGGTTTATCACCTGAGCTGTAGTTGACCCAACTGAAAACGGTAGCTCCAGAGGTGACCCCTTCCAGTACGGGTACGATTCCAAAGTCGTAGTTACTGTTGAATTGGGCTTTGCTAACTGTTCCCGCTTCGATAATCGTGGAGTCCACACCCCAGAGCTTGAGGATAGACCAGATCGAGCGCGCCGCTCGCAGGTTTGGTTCATAAAACCACGCGCTCCGATTGTTCGTCGGGATGATCAAGGCAATCCGCTTGCGTGCCATCGCTGACCTCCGTGCTTATTATAGCACGGTTTGGGGCTTGAGGAAGTCAGTTCCGTTAGCTCTACCAACACCATAGTAGTAAAACCCTAACTTTTGCATGCGTTGGGGGTCGTAGAGGTTGCGCCCATCGAAAAGATTGGGCTGGCGCATCGCTTGCTTGATACGCTCGAAGTTGAGTTGTTTGAACTCGTTCCACTCGGTAATGAGCGCGAGCGCGTCGGCTCCTTCTGCCACCTCGTAGGCGTTTCGGCAGTAGGTGATTTGGGGGTAGATTGCCTGCACATTCGGCATCGCCACAGGGTCGTAGGCACGCACGGTCGCTCCTTGCTCCAACAGGAGGCGGATAATCTCCAACGAGCGTGCTTCGCGGATGTCGTCGGTGTTGGGCTTGAATGCCAGCCCCAGTAGCCCCACGGTGCGCCCTTCCAGCCCACCCAGCCGTTCGGCAATTCGCTGAACGAACTGAACGGGGCGGGCATCGTTGATGACGAGGATCGTTTCGTAGAGCGTTGGGTCTAAACCGTATCGCTGAACACTGTGGGCAAACGCTTTCACATCTTTGGGAAAGCACGAACCACCAAACCCCAAACCTGCCTGTAAAAAGTGTGGCCCGATACGCGTATCGTAGCCCATCGCCTTCGCCACTTGCACCACATCCGCCCCGACGCGTTCACAGAGGTCGGCAACCGCATTGATGTACGAAATCTTGAGAGCAAGGAAGGTGTTGGAAGCGTATTTGATAACTTCAGCAGTGGGCAGGTTCGTGATGAGCATGGGGCGTTCAAGGGGTGCATAGAGCTCCACAATCTTCATCGCCGCATGCGGATTGTCTGCCCCTATCACAATGCGGTCGGGATAAAGGGTATCGTGAACGGCGGAGCCTTCGCGCAGGAACTCTGGGTTCGAGACGACATCGAACTCGTGGGGTTCCTTGCGATGTTGCTCGATGATTCGGCGTACGCGGTCGCCTGTGCCGACGGGTACGGTGGATTTGTTCACGATAATCTTGTAGCCGTTGAGTGCGGAGCCAATCGTGCGTGCGACCTCGTCCACATATTTCAAGTCAGGCTCACCGTTCTCTTTTGGGGGTGTGCCAACCGTGATGAAGATAACCTCCGACTCGCGCACAGCACTCGCTAAATCAGTGATGGCTCGCAACCGTCCCTCTTCCAGATTACGCTGAAGAAGTTCATCCAGCCCTGGCTCATAGATGGGCGAGTGTCCTTTGTTAATCATGTCGACCTTGTTGGGGTCTATATCGACGCAGATGACCTCATTTCCGAGGTCTGCGAACACCACACCCGTTACAAGCCCAACATAACCAGTTCCTGCAACCGTAATCTTCATGAAGGGTTCTCCTTCCCGAATTCATTATAGGTCAAAACAGGTAACTACTTGACCGTTGAGAGTCTACCCGAAATCGCTGGGCTATCGAAGCCGTTTGAGGGTTTCCTGAACGGTTTGGAGGCATGCGCGAATGTCGGGCATCGGGTCATCGGGATTTTCCTCGTACTCAAGGGCAAGGCATCCTTTGAACCCCACCTGTTTCAGGGCGCGCAGAAAGCCCAGTGTATCCAGATCTCCCTTGCCTAGTAGGGTGAACTGAGTGCGCCCTTTCACATCCTTCAAGTGAACGGCGTAGACGCGCTTGCCGAACCGTTTGACCGCCTCTATTGGGTTCTCGCCAGAGCGCAGGAAGTGTCCCGTGTCGATGCAGGCGCCAATCCATTCGGGTTGCCCTCGCATGGCATCTTCCACCGTGCGAATTGTGTCGTAGCGGGTGTTGGGACCGTGGTTGTGGATAGCGATGGGGATTTTGAACTCTTCGCACAGTCCTGCGAGGTATCGAAAACTGGCAGGTTCTGGGTCGGCAGTAATCACCTCGATGCCCATCGCCTGTGCGAACTCAAAGATAGCGCGGGCAGAGCGTTCGTCGGCACCAAAGCCCACCACGCCATACGCCACGACGCGCGTGCCCGTTTTGGCAATCCTCTCCTTCATCGCTTGCCACTGCTCGCGCGGGGCGAAAGAGGGCAGGTGCATTGGGAACGCCTCGACCAGCTCCAACCCCAGCTCGCGGGTCATCTTCAGAGACTGTTCGAAGCCGAACTTGCGCAGGGAGTAGCTCTGAATGCCCATTCGAAACGGAGCCCATAAGTTCTTCTCTTGGCGTCGCATGTGGCTCTACTTCGCTCCTTATACCGATTCTCCTGCGTCTTTTCTACTTTGGGAACTGGGGGTGCATGCGCATCAGCCAAATCTGCCCCGTATGATAGCTTGCGTGTTGCGCCAAGCGAATAAGCCCTTCTCGCCCGTCGATGGGGTCGCCAATAGGGCTGACGACGGGCTTGGTGAGCTGTTCGGGCGTTGGATGCTCTATAATCGGGCGGATGAGGGCGAAAGTGTGGGTCAAAGTCTGGTGTATCTGCCCTGCAGAGCAGGCGGTTGCGGGCAGGGGGAACGGTGCTTCCTTTAGGAACGAGTCGGTCGCACCTCGCAAGAGGCACTGCTCGAACTCGCTTTGCGGTTGATACCCGCCCAAGTGATGTGCCCAATAAAGCTCTACCCCTGCCACATGATAGAGATATTCTGCGATTGAGTGTGCCCCCTCGAACATGCGCCAGTTGAGCTGGGCATCCGTTAGCCCTTCGATGGCTTGAGCAAGCCGTTTGCGCGTGAAATGCCAGACCTCTGCTATCTCCCACATCTTATGACCTCCCAAAAGTGAGCAGTCGTTCCACATAGCGGGCTAAAATGTCGGTTTCGATATTCACACGGTCGCCTACCTGACGCAGGTGGAGGTTCGTCGCCTCCCAAGTGTGGGGGATAATCCACACGGTGAACCAGTCGTCGCCCACCTCTACCACCGTGAGGCTGATTCCGTCCACTGTGATTGAGCCTTTGGGCACGATATAGCGCATATAGAAAGGGTCGCTAAGGCGGAATCGGAGCACGCGCCCGTTGCCTTGGGGTTCGATTGCCACGAGTTCTGCGGTCGTGTCCACATGCCCTTGCACGAAGTGTCCCCCAAGGGGGCTGGTAGGGGTGAGAGGGCGCTCCAGATTGACTCTCTCGCCGAGCTTGAGAGTGCCCAAGTTCGTGCGCTTGAGCGTCTCCGCCACCATCTCGAACTGCAGGAGGTTGCCCTCACATGCCTGTACGGTGAGGCAGACCCCGTTGAGAGCGAGGCTCTCGCCCACCTTCATCGGGAATGCCTCCAAAGTGAGTTTGGCTCCCCCACTGGGGTAGGGTTCTACAGTGCGCACAATCCCAATTGCTTCCACGAGACCTGTGAACATCTCTTGCGAGTATACCCCCTTTTGGGGTAAAATGGGTGGTGCTCCCACCTTAACGGGCGGGGAGGAAACCGAGCAAATTCCACTGTAAGGAGGCAGAATCGATGGCAATTGTGGAAGTGGTGGTGCCCCAATTGGGTGAAGGGTTGCAAGAGGTGCGTGTGTTGCGATTTCTCAAACAGCCGGGCGATACTGTTCGGCGCGATGAGCATATCTACGAGATGGAGACCGATAAGGCGAATGTGGAGGTAGAAAGCCCGTATTCTGGTGTGATTGTGGAATGGTTGGCGAAGGAGGGCGATATTTTGCCGATTGGCGCGCCGATTGCCCGCATGGAGGTGGAAGGCACGGTAGAGACTGCCACTCCTTCTGCGCATGCGCCCCAAACCTCCGCCCCTCCACCATCCCCGCTTGCTGTTGGGGAACGGCTCGATGTGGTGATTCCTCCGCGCACGCGTGCCTATGCGCGCCAAAAGGGTATTTCGGAAGAAGAACTGCGTCGAATCCCGCCCAGTGTCGGCAATAAGTTGATGCCCGAAGATATCGACCGCTATCTCGAGACCCGTGCCCTTGCAATCGCAGGTGCTGACTATGTGGACTACCCCCTACCTCAGCAACAGCGCACCTTCATCTATCGGCTCAAGCGTAGCAGCCAGTTGGTGGTGCCTGCCACGATGCGACGCACGGCGCGCTGGGACAAGGTTCAGCAAGCCGTTGCGATGCTCAAGACGCGTCCGAACACCCCCGTTCAGCCTTCTGAATTTCAGGTGTTCGCCTACTGTGTGGTGCAAGCCACGCTCAACCATCCGAAGTTCCGCTCCCAGCTGGTGGGGGAAGACACCTTGCGCGAATATCGGCATGTGAACTTGGGAATCGCCGTGGCACGCCCTGGCGATGAGTTGGTGACGGCGTTAGTGAAGGAGGCATCCGCGCTGGATTTTGTGAGTTTTGTGCGCACGGCACAGTCGCAAATCCGCAAGGCGCGCGCTGGCGAAGACCAAGCCGATGCCAGCATGCAACTCCTGCTGACCTATATGGGGGGCTACCAGATTGTGGATGCGATTCCTGTGCTGGTGGCACCTGCAGTGGCGATTCTGTTCGCAGGCGAAAGCTTTCCCGTGGACGGCATTCTCCATGTGAACCTCGTGCTGACCTTTGACCACCGCCTGATTAATGGTGTAGGGGGTGCCGAGTTCCTGAACGAGGTTGCCAGCCTGTTAGAGCGCGCCGACCAACTCGTGCTGGAATCGTTGGAGAGCGCAGTTCAAGCATAACTTTAAGGATTCCACTTGCTATCTGGGCAGGATGCCCAAGCCACTATGAGTAGCACGGGCATCCTCGCCCGTGCAATCCCCCCTTTGATTCCCCCCTTAGTAGGGGGGCTTACTGCACGACACTTTTTTGAGGGAGAATCGAAAAGGGGCGCACCCCCGTGTGCGCCCCTACCAAATCGCCTTGCCTGTAGGGGCAGACCCCCGTGTGTGCCCTTCTCAATAGAAGCCAATCTCAGGCATAAGTTCGGAAAACTGTCGTGCAGTAAGAGTAGGGGGGCAGGGGGGATAGGCGAGACGCCCAAGCCACAAACACTATCACGGGTATTTCCCCCGTGTTCAGGTATAATCCCTGCCACTATGCGACAGCCGTTCATCCCCTCGGGCGCCGTGGCGACGAATGTGGAGCGCACTGAAGAGGGCACGATGATTATCAATATGGGTCCCCAGCATCCCAGCACACACGGGGTGCTTCGTGTCGTGTGTGAGCTGGAAGGGGAGCGCATCGTGAAGGCAGAATGTGTGATTGGCTATCTCCACACGGGCATGGAAAAAGAGGCGGAATACCTCACTTACCACAAAGCCCTGCCGATGACCGACCGCATGGACTATCTCTCGGCAAATAACAATAACCTCGCCTTCTCGCTCTCTATCGAGAAGATTCTGGGCGTGGAAATCCCTCCGCGTGGGCAGTATCTACGCGTCATCTTAGCCGAGCTTTCTCGCCTTGCAAGCCACCTCGTCTGGATTGGCACGCATGCGATGGACCTCGGCGCGATGACGATATTCTTCTACGCCTTCCGCGAGCGTGAGAAGATTCTGGACCTGTTCGAGATGATGTCAGGCGTGCGCATGATGCCCAGCTGGATTTGCCCTGGCGGACTGCGCGGGGATATGCCTGATGGCTTCGAAGACCGCCTGCGCCAACTCATCAAGGAACTGCCGCGCACCCTCGACGATATCGAAGGGATGCTCACGCATAACCCCATCTGGCGCGAGCGCACGATGGGGATTGGCGTGCTCACTACCGAAGAGTGCTTTGCGCTTGGAGTCAGCGGACCTACTATTCGTGCCACAGGTTTCGCTTGGGACATTCGCAAAAGCAACCCCTATAGCGGATACGAGCAGTTCGAGTTCAATATTCCGATTGGCAAGCACGGCGATGTGTATGACCGCTATCTGGTGCGCATGGCAGAGATGCGGGAGAGCCTCAAAATTCTCCAGCAGGCGATTGACGGTTTGCCCGAGGGACCGTACTGCGTGGATGACCCCAAAATCATCCCCCCACCCCGAGAGACCATCGACACCTCGATGGAGTCGCTGATTCACTGGTTCAAAATCCACACCGAGGGGTTCCGTCCGCCTGTAGGGGAGGCGTATGTGCCGATTGAGTCGCCCAAAGGGGAGTTGGGGTTTTACTTTGTGAGCGATGGCACGAACCGCCCCTATCGCATGCATACCCGCGCGCCCAGCTTCATGAACCTACAAGCGTTAGAGAAGATGGCGGTTGGGCGACTGATTGCGGATATGGTCGCCTTGATTGGCAGTATCGATATCGTGCTGGGCGAGATCGACCGATAACTGCTTGCTGGCACTTGGTGCAAGGGAGAGGTTTAAAAAGCCTCCAAATTTCTCGCACAATGCCGATAAATTTAGCAGGAGGGAGAGTTTCCCTCTCGAACAAAACGCCAAGAGGAGGCAGGTTTTGCAGATAGAACGGATTCTGATAGCCCTTTCGTTGGTCTGCTTCCTGTTATGTAGAGGAACAGCACAGGAGATTGTGGCGGAGATCGGAAATGAGCAAATCACCAAAGCAGAGTTAGCCGACCGTTTGATTGCTCAGGCGGGGCGTGCGATGCTGGAGGAAATCATCAGTGAACGGCTCCTACAGCGTGCCGCACGCCAGAAAGGTGTCTCGGTGTCGAACGCCGAAGTAGAAGCACGGCTACGAATCCTCCAAGAGAATGCAGGGGGCGAGCAACTGTTCAATCAGCGACTCAGCGCACTGGGGCTAACCCCAAGCCTCTTACGCCAACAACTGCGTACCCAACTGCTGGCAGAGAAGGTACTGGAGATTAGCGTCTCTGACGAGGAAATCCAGCAGTATTTCGACCTGAACCGCGCCTTGTTGGAGATTCCCGCCCGTGTGAAACTGCGTTGGCTGGTCGTGACGGATGAGGCGAAAGCGAAGCAGGCATATGAACGCCTGCGTCGGGGCGAACCGTTCACCCGCGTGACCGCCGAGATGAGCGACTTTCCGGATGTGCGCGCAGACCAAGGCGACTTTGGCACTTGGCAACAGTACGCAGGCATCGATGCGGTCATCGAAGAGCGCGCTTTCAAACTCCAAAAGGGACAGTTCACCGAGCCGTTTGCTTACGGCAGTGAGTTCTACATCCTCTATGCGGAAGAGGTGTTTCCCGCACAACCGGCAACGCTGGAGAACGCCTGCGAGCGTATACGAGTAATCCTGCTCACGCGTAAGTGGCAATCTGCCTACCCCACATGGCTCGCGGAGCAGAGGCGCACCGTGCCCATCAAAATCAATATGCCAGAACGCTAAGGGAGACACCGATGCTACGATGGGGCGCCTTATTCGGGTTCATGATAGCTTGTGTTGGCTCTTTATTTGCCCAAATTAATGATGCGCCAGCCCAAGTGTTGCAGATTACCCCGCCCAACAACGCCACTGGGATCCCGATTAACACTGAGATCATCATCCTCTTCAGTGAAGAGATGTCCCCTCCGCGTCAGGGGTATAGTGAGGGAGACCCGCCCCTGTCGCCCCTCTATCAGCAGGGGAGCCAAGTGCCTGTACCGGGCACGCTGGAGCCTATTGGGAAAGCGAACCATTGGCGATTTCGCCCTGCCCAACCGCTTCGGTACACCACCCAGTACGAAATCCGCCTGAACGGTTGGCTCACCTATCGATATGATCAAAAACAGGAGCCGATTGGCTTGGCGCCCGGTCAGCAACTCTTCCGCTTCACAACAGAGCCAGAGCCAGACCGAACGCCCCCGCGCGTGGTGCGGTTCAACCCCGCAAACGGGCAGACGAATGTGCCCATCAATCAAGAGATTGAGATTGAGTTCTCGGAGCCGATGCCGCCATTCGATCGCTACGAGCGTCGGCACACCACCGTCCTCTACTTGAGCGGTCAGCCTATCCATGGCACGCTCACGCCCAATCAAAATCGCGCGGTGTGGCGGTTCCGTCCTCAGCAACCGTTGCGCTATGGGATGGTGTACACAATCGATGTGAGCGAGTGGATGGATGATGCGGGCAACTCGATTCAACCCCCTCAAGTGCCCAGTTCACCACCGAACCCGAACCCGACCGAACGCCTCCGAGAGTGACGCGCTTCTTCCCAACCAGCGGTCAGTCGGAGGTTCCGCTGGATGTCGAGGTGGTGGTGGAGTTCAACGAGCCGATACGCCCGCGCACCGCAGCAGGGGCAGGCTCTATCCTGTTCGAGGGCGAGACCCCTGTAAGCGGGCAACTCTTTACCGAGCGCGCTCGACTGCGCTTCCGCCCTGCCCAGCCCCTGAAACCCGGCACAGCTTATCGCATCGAGGTGGGCAACTATGAAGATGAGGCGGGCAATCCTGTGGCGCCGCCCACCTCTGCGAGTTTCACAACGCTCATACCCCCTCCGACGACTCAGCCGTTTCGCCTGCTCAACTCCTCCATTCCCGACGGGGCGCAGAACCAGCCCCTTCAGCCCCGCATCGAACTGCGCTTTAACTTACCGTTAGAGAGCCGAACGCTGAGCGCGACGCTCCGTTCCGAGCGCGCCCAGTTTCCGATACAGATTCAGCTGCTCACGCCCCAGAGCGTGTTGATTAGTCCCCAGTCGCCCTTACCTGGTGGCACGAGTTTTACCCTCGATTTCAGTGCATTTCGTGGGGTTGGGGGCGAGGGCGCACCCGAGCCGAGCCAGATTCGCTTCACCACCGAAGTGGAGGTGGACCGAACGCCTCCACGCGTGGTTGCTTCGAACCCTGCGCGCGAGGCGTCGGGTGTGCCGATTCAGCCTGTGATTACGGTCAGTTTCGACGAGCGTATACGCCAGGCACGCCCGTTGGGAAGCGTGGTGCGCGACCCGCGCTCAGGGCAGTTTCTGACAGGCGCGCTCACTTTCCAACCCGATGGGCCACGCTGGTGTTCCAACTCCAACGCCCATTAGACCCGCTGACGCGCTATGAGATTGTGCTGGAGGAGCTAACGGATGAGGCGGGCAACCCCGTCGATGCGCGCAACCGTGTGCTGGCGTTCACCACAGGCGCAGGCGTGAGCCGACAGGTGCAGCTGATAGACCCCCAAGCGGGCGCGTCGGTAGACCCTGCGCGCTCGCCCCGATTTCGCTGGACGCCCCAACTGGAAGTTCGGGGCTACATTCTGGTCATCACAGCTCAACCGCTTACAGGGCGAAGCCTGCTGGAGCGTGCCACCCAAAAGGGTGCGGTTCGCGACCCGTTCGGGGATGAGCGCGAGACGCTGGCGCGCGTGGTGATTTCAGACGGTGCAACGGGCGAAGCCGAGATTCCGTCCGCTCAGTGGGCACGAGTCGCACGGCTCCAGAACGCACGGGTGTTCTGGACGGTGCGCGCCATCACGGCAGAGGCACAAATCGCAGACGACGAAGCCACCAGAGCGAATCGCGCCCGCTGGTGCTGGGCAGACCCGCAGGCATTCGCCTGCTGTTCCCACCGCCGAATGCGGTCGTGCCCAGCCTCCTGCCTTCGTTCCAGTGGCAAGCGGAAGGGGCGATAGAACTCTATCGCTTCGTGATTCGGACACCCGATGGACGCTCCATCTATGAGGCGGAACTGCGCGAGCAGGCGTTGACCTACGACGAGCTGGCGCCTCAGCCTCTTTGCAACAATCAACAGTATCTGTGGCAAGTGGTGGGGCTGAACCGCGCAGGGCAGACGGTTGCCGAAAGTGAGGTGCGCAGTTTTCAGACGCCCGCCCAGCAGGTGGTTCCCCTTCGGCTCGTTCTGCCGAACCCAAACCGCCCCTTCCGCAGTCGGTTGCCCTTCTTCGTGTGGGAGCCACCTGAGCGCGAAGTTGAGCGGTATCGCCTGCAGGTGTTTCAGGTCGGTTCCGATAGCCCGCTCTATCAGGTGGAGCTAACCCCCGATGAGGTGCGCGCCTTCTCGCTCCCGCCTGAGTTCGCCCTGCCCGACACGGTCTTGCGCATCCTGTATCCCGACGATGCCACCCGAATGAGCCCTGCCCAACGGTATCAGTGGCGGGTGGAGGGCTATTGCGGTGAGGAACTCGTCGCCAGCAGTGAGCGCGTCGCTTTCCGCTCTATCGAAGACCGATTCATCCCCATTTTGGGCATTCAAGACCTACACATCTTGCTGAATGGCGCGCCTGTGCCCACCTATCCTGCTGGGGGCTGGGGCAACTTGCCTGCTGTGTTCGTGAAGCCGGGCGACCGTGTGACTCTGCGCGGACGCATCGTGAACACAGGCGAGGCGGAGGCGGTGAACATACCCGTTCGCGTGGTGATAGACACTCTGCGCACCAATACGAATCTCCCTGACCTCATCATTCCCGAACCGCGCCTGCGAACGAACCCGTTCCTCTCGCCTACCCCACCCCTACCCAGACCCCGAACCGAACTGCCCGAAGGGGAAGGCGACTATGGGGACTTGGCAGAGGAGATAGGAACCAGCCTCCAACCCCAACGCGCGCTCCCATCAGGCGTTCAGTTAGACGGCTTTCGTATCCCAAGCGAGATTGTAAACAATCTTCAGATTCAGGAGCGACGCATCGCCCGTATTGAACCTGGTGGCTCGGCAGAATTCAATCTGGACTACACCGTGCCCAACGAGGTGGTGGACGGCAAGGGGCTTCCGCTGGTGGCACTGATAGGTGAGGGGCGCGACGCGCTCAAGCAGGGCTACCTGTTGGTGAATGTGTTCGGCTTCGATTTTGAACCGAGTAGCCCGCCCGCTTTCCAAGAGGGTTCCGACCTTAAAGTGGCAGGGCGCATCCGTTGGCAACGCCCCGACTATATGCCTGGCGACCCACTCGGCGAGACGGTCTCGATCCCTGTGGTGGTCACCATCACGCGCGAGGGGCGTATCAGCGAGGCGCGCGCCAGCCAACAGACCAACTTCTCGCTCTATCGGTTCGAGGCGGTGTTAGTGGGGGCAGTTGCTACCGAAACCCAAAAACTGCAGGTGCAGGGCGTTCTGCGCGTGCCAGTGCGCGGGAGCGGTCTCATCGAGGTGCCTTTCGGCAGGCGGATTCCACGAGCAACACCGATTGCCAGCGCTTTGCTTGGCACACCTGATAGGCTGGAGTGTGAGGATGCCGAACTGGGAGGTGGAGAGCTTGCCCAACTGCGCCCAGGACAGGCGATGACACCCGCAATGAACTCTCTGAGCAACCATAACACCTTCGTCAACACGAACATTCCGCTTACGAAGGAGACCCCTGGACGATTTGATACGCAGGCGTTGGCTCCTGCGATGCTGTCCAGTCCAGCCCTCATAGAGGCGCTACTCCCGCCGTTCGTGCTGAATCATCGCGGGGAGATTATCGAGGGAGAAATCAATGTCGCTGCGCCTCCTGGGGGCAGGCTCTCCGTGCGCTTGTCGGGCTATGCGCATCCCGAAATCACCTTAGAGCCAGAAAGGTTGCGGATTTCGCAGGCAGGTTTGCGAATCGATGGCTTTCCGAGAGAGCGATACATTCCCTCCATCGGGAGCGGTGCGGGCACTAACGCAGCGTCTGCGCTGGTGGTGAACCTGAGCGTTGCCAACGGCACTTCGCACACCATACCTTACTCTACAGAGCAGTTAGAGCAGATGCGCCTGCGTTGGTGGGAGCAGATCGAGGCGGTCTATCAGACCTTCGTGGCGTTCAACTGGTGGCGTCAGGGCGACCAGCGGTTCTGGACGAGCGAACTGGCGGTAGGCACGATTAATCTCGGAGGCTACATCCCCACCACCCTCAACTTCAACCCTGCCGAGTGGTATCCTGACCTCTATCCGCTTCAGATTAATGCCGCTGTCGTCTCGCTACGTGCCTCTACACTCTCACGCACGGTGCAACGCGCAGGTTCCCGAGCGGGCTTGGCACAACCGCCTCTGAACCTATCTCCCCTCAGCCCGCTTGACAGAACAGTGCCTGCAGTAGGTGGGGGTAGGTCGGCAGGACGCTCCACCAGTTCCGTATCTCCACAGGTAGAGCTCCCCGCCAATGTGAGAACCCAGTTGGGGACAGTTCCGCTATCCATCAGCACGGTGGGGCAGTTGGGGCAACTGACATTCCCAAGTGCTGAACCTCGCCCCGACCCTGGCAACAATGTGAACCCCAGCGCGGTCAATATGGCGAACCTGCCGATTTTCTATCGCGAGCTGATTCTCACGCCAAGACGCCAGATTCAGCAGGGCGAGATACGATTAGCCTACGACCTCGGCGTGGTAGGCACAGGCGGGTTCCGCGCAAACGGGCAACGCATGCGCCCCGTGAGCGAGGAGGATGTCGGCGGGCGGTTCTTCGTGGGCGATTTCGAGTTCACGCGCTCACCCAATCCGGGTTGGACCTTCAACCTGCCTGGCAATGTGCGCGTTGAGGTCGACCTCAGTGGAGTGAACTTCGCCCCGGAGATGCTCACCGATGGCACACGCTGGCGCGCTGTGAGCGGAACGATCACCCCACGCCTGCCTGAAGGGGGACTACGCTACTCGTACGCTGGGTTCACCCTCATCCTCAGTAACATTCGATTCGAACTCTCACCCGCTGAGCAGAAGGTGAAGTTGGAAGGCGCAATCGAGCTGCCTGAGGCGTTCACCCAAGCGATGGGCAGTACCGAGCGCGGGCGAGTCAACTTCCGCGATGTGGTCATTACCGCCAACGGCACGCTGGATGGCAGTGTCGACTTCGAGGGTCTCGGCTTCAATCTGGGGATGTTCCGCCTTGAAGGACCCGCTGGAAGCACCATCGAGATTAACAAACGCGCCAGCGACGCCCAGATATCGGTCGCTCTGCGCAATCTCAATCTCCAACTTCCGAACCCTGTGGGCGGTGGGGTCAGCACGCTCAGCGTGGAACGGATCGAAGTCAGCAATCAGGGCACAGTGGCACGGTCTCCTTCAATAGCCCCATCACGGTGGGCGAGGCGGGCTTCGGCTTCACGCTCAACGGTGGCACGGTCGTGTTCAACTACACGCAAGTCTCCATTAGCGTGAACGAACTATGGTTCCACCTGCCCAGTATTCCCGACCCCGTTACCATTCTCAACACCGCGCTCTCGTTTGCAGACCCCAATCAGTGGCAGTTCTACTTCCCGTTGGAGGGGAGCCAAATCCCCACCATCACCTTGAGTAATGACCCATTGGTGCGAATCTCGATTCCTGATGGTGAGGGAGCCGACCTCATCCTCGACATGTCCGCCAGCGAAAGCCCCACAGGAAAGCCCAACGACTGGCGTGGGGTCTGGATACGGCGCGCCCAAGTGCAGATAGGCAACGAGGAGGGAAGGAACCTCACGCTGGCGGGCGAGGGGCTGGAGATAGGCTCGGCTGGCTTTGGGGGCACACTCTCCGCGACGCTGAGTCCGCCCTTCGAGTGGGGAGTGGGCGGGTTCCAACTGCGCTTCGAATCGGCACAGGCACGCTTCGAGGCGAACTCGCTGGTCGAGCTGAGCCTTCCCAATGCGCAACTTACCATGCCGGGGATTGGTGATTTGCCCATTCAGAACTTGGTGGCGCGGTCTGGCTCCCCTCTGCGACCTGTATCAGGGCTGATGAGCGGAACCCATACCGTCCCACTGTTTGGCTTCCCGCTCACGATACAAAACGCTGGTTTTACCGAGACGGGCTTCCGAATCGAGCGGGCATCTCTCAATCTCGGCGAAGGACGCACGGTGGATGTCAACAACCTCATCGTGGACGGGAGCGGAAACCTTTCGGGCACGCTCAGCTTCACAGGACCTGTCAACTTCAATCTCATCGACACAGGTGCTTACCAAGTGCAGGTGCGCTTGGACAGTGCCGAACTGAGTGGTGAAGGCTTGCGGGTGAATGGGCAGGTACGCATCCCAATCCCCGAAGCATTGCGCCCGATAAAGCCTGAGAGCTGGCCCGATGTGCTGGAGGCGAACTTCGAGAATGTGGTGTTCAACGCCCAGCCTCGCGTGGTGAGCGGGCGTATCGCCTTCACCGTCGGCACGGAGGAGGTGGCGGTCATCGACCCAAGCGGTGTGCGCGTCAATCTCACCTCCGCACTGCCCGCAATTGGCGAAAATATTCAGGTGGGACCGTTCACCGTGCGCCTCGACTCGCTCTCGGCATCCACTCAGAACTTCCTGAGCGTGTCGGGGCAAGCGACGCTGATTCTGCCTGCGGGCATTCCCATCACGCCTAATGAAATCCAGTTTGCCTTTGAGAACCTCCAGCTCTCTCAGGAGGGCGGGAGTTGGCGCGTGAGCTTTGGGCAGTTCCGCATCAGCGCATCGAATCCCGAAAGTGCGATACGCCTAAGCCTACCAGGTGGGTTCGGTGTTGCGGTCAAGCAGTTGGTGCTTGCCCCGAACGCCAGCGACTGCCGATTCGACTTCTGGCTGGAGTTGCCGAGCGGTCTGCCAATATCGGTCGCCAATTCGGGCGGTTCGCAAATGCTTGCTCAGGTGTCTGCAGGAACGCCCTCGCGAGTAATGGTTGCCAGCGCAGGCGACCCCGTGCGACTGTTGATGGGGCTAACAGGCTTCACACCCGAATCGGCTCTCTATTTTGAGGATATCGAACTGCCTGACCTGAACCTGCCGGGCGAGATGCGCACTGAGCAGATTCGCGCCGTGATCGACTTCTCGGACGCGCGCAGTCCGTCGGGCAAGCCGAACGACTGGAAGGGGATACTCATCACTTCGGGGCGCCTGCGCCTGCCCGCCTCGCTGGGTGCGGACAGCGCGGTGCAGTTCAATAACCTGGCAATCGGCTCGGACAGGCTGTCGGGCGAGTTGAACCTGCGCATGGAGCCACCCCTGCAGTTCGGTGGCGATTCGACGGGCGGGTTCATCATTCGGCTCACTTCGGGTTCGCTCCGATTCCTGCCCGCGCCCGACTATGCCGAGTTGAATGTGTCGGGGAGCCTGAGCTTCCCACGCTCGCTCGCGCCCGACGGCTCCAACATCGACATCTCCACGCAGATTCGGTTTACAGGGGGTACACCACGCCTCTACGCCACGCTGAACTGGGCAGGAGAGATACCGCTGGTGGCGGGGATGGCGTTGCGCAGTGCCTCTGGCGGTACGACGATAGTGCTGGACTTCGACCCGAACCGCCCCGACAGTGAACCCGACCGCTCGTTCGTGGGGGTCAAAATCTCGGCGGGGAGTATTCGCCTGCCCGCTCCCTTCAACGAGGGCGAATGCGCCTTCACGAACTTGGAGCTGGGCAATCGCGGCTTCTCGGGCACGCTCGAACTGCGCGCACCGTTCTCCTACGCCATTCCCTTCGGCAGTGAAGAGTTCCGAGTAGAGTTCCAGTCGGGTTCTATCACGCTCACCGAATCGCGCATCACGGGGGCGACACTGAACGGGAACTTGGTGTTCCCCTCAGTGTTCCAGCGTGCGACCTCCGCATGGAACCCCGCGCCGAATGGCGTGCAGGTGGCATCCACAGACCCCTTCGAGAGCGCACAGTCCGATTTGGTGCGCGTGGCGTTTGAGAACCTCACCATCGATATGTCGGGTGGTGAGCCACGCTTCGGTTTGCTAATCCCGCGTGCCACGCTTCCACCTGTGCGCTTTGCGGGGTTCGAACTGGACTTCGGTTCGGGCGATACGGGCGGTATCGGGATCGACCTGTCGCCCTTCGCAGGGATAGAGGGTTTCACCAGCGAGGAGTTTCTGGGCGTTGTGTTCTATCAGGGCGCATTTCGCACGCCACCGCTGATTGGAGACCAGCGCATCGCCTTCGCCTACAGTCGCCTAATTATCGGCACTTCGGGGCTGAGCGGGACGCTGAGCTTGGAGCAGGAACTGAGCCTTGACCTGCCGTTCATTCAGGGCGCGTCGATTCAGCTCTCCACAGGGAGCCTCACCTTCGAGCGCAACCGCGTCACGGAGTTCACGCTGGGTGGCGGGTTGAGGCTTCCAGATGACTTTCGCTTGCCCGACGGCAACCCTGTGCAGGTGGCGTTCAGCGCGTTGCGCATCAATATGCAGGGCGAGTTCAGTATCGAGGGAGTGCGCCTGCCCCCCATCACTGTGGGTGGGTTCACGGTATCTGCGAATGAGATTGCGGTCGACGCCTCCCGCTCGTGGACGCCCAACAACCAGCTGGGGCTGGAACCGGAGTGGCGCGGGGTCTACATTCTCGGTGGGCGTGTGATTTTCCCGACGAGCCTCTATGCCGATGCCAGTGGGAACCCGCTCACAGTGGAGATATTCAGTGCGATTATCGGCGACAACGGACGCATCAGCGCCGATGTGCGCCTTGTCAGCGAGGTGCGCTTTGACCTGCGCGGGGCGGACGGCATGGCAATCGGTTTGACCAGCGCACGCGCCGTGATACGCGATAACGAGTGGTGCGAAGCCTCGTTCAGCGGGTATATCGAGCTCCCAAGCTCTGTCGAGAATGTCAACTCGCCCGGCTCACCCGTACGCTTGACCTTCCGCAACGCTTCCTTCAAAGCGAACGGCGAGTTCTTCGTGGAGGTCTCGCTCGACCGTTGCCGAATCTACGGCTTCGAAGTCGCCATTCGAACCCTCACCTTCGACTACGACACCGAGCGTACCCCTACCATCCAAGTCTCGAATCTATTAGACGATGCGCCTCGCGCACCCCCGTGGAAGGGCGTCTATGTGGAGGGTGGCTTCCTCAAACTGACCCCCTCGCTGGCACGCACGGGCGCAGAGCCTCCTTCGGTTCGGGTTGAGCATCTCTTTGTAGACCGCAACGGCATCACGGGGCGCGCAGGGTTCGATGCAGGAGGCAATCTCGTAGGAGCGATTGGTGGGTTCTCGTTCGATCTGCGCGAGTTCAGTCTGGGACTGCGACGCAACAGCATCGTGGAAGGCGGTGCGGTTGTAGGGGTAGGGCTGGAGCCGATTACGCGCCCAGGCGAGAAGATAACTCTTGAAATCCGCTTTGCTGAAAGCGGGTTCACGGTAGCGGTGCGCGATGTGCCTCCTATCACGGTTGAAGGGGTTGCCGTCCTGCGCTTCCAGTCGGTCGCCTACACCTCCGAAGATGGGGGCAAGCTCATTGTCTCGGGCTCGGTGCAGGTCATTCCGCTCAACGCCACAGCGCAGTTTTCCAACCTCGGCATCAGCAGTCGTGGGATTGAGGGCGAAATCTGGATAGCGCCCAACTCACCGCTCACCGCCAGCTTCCAAGGCTTTGGCGTTGCCCTTCGCGAAGTCGGGCTGGGCACACGAGGCGGACGGTTCTTCATCGGCGTTGGGGGCGACCTCACCATTCAGATTAGTGACTTCTCAGTCACGGGTGGCACGCGGCTCGCCTTCTTCGTCGGTGGCGGGGTCGACATCGACCGACTGGCTATCGACTTCACTTGGAAAGACCTGGTTCAGGTTGGGGGCGAGGTTCAGTTCCGCCAAGAGGGACAAATCTACGACTTCTATGGGCGGGTCACCGTCCGTATCAAGATAGGGGGTGGCGCGGTTGGCATCGAGGCGGATGTGCGCATCGGGCGCACTGCCCAGTTTGGCTACTTCGCCTTTTCTGCTACGGTGACCTTGCCAACACCCATTCAGCTGGGGTCGCTCCCGATAGGACTGTTCGAATTCGGTGGCGGATTAGCCATCAACCTCACTTATACACTGGGGCAGCCGATTACGCGAGGCACGCCCCAACAGAATGCCTACGCCTTCCAAGCGACCGTCGGTATCTGTACGATGGACCAGTATCTGCTTCACGGGCGGGTAACTTTGACCGTTGCGCTGGCAGGCGGTTCGCTCAGCAGTATCAGCCTGCAGGGCACTTTCTACCTGCTGGCAAACCCGATGGAGCGCCCCAGCGACCGTCAAGCGATAGGGTTGATTGCCTACACCCACACGCCTCAGCCACGATTCACCGCCTCGCTCACGGTGAACCTCGCCATCAGTGCGGGCGGGCGTCAGGTGGTGCGCGTATCGGGCGGGGCGTCGCTCGTGATGAGTAGAAGTGAGTTCCTCATCTCCATCGGCACCGCCTCGCAACGAGTCACGGTGCGTGTGCTGGACTTCATTAATGCGGACGGCTACCTGACGATTGGCGTGGAGGGTGGGCGGTTCCGAATCGAAACCGCCGCTCGAGCAGGGGTTGACTTCGGCATCGCAAGTGCCTCGCTTGAGATTGGCTTCTATTTCCGCACGAACCCGTTCGAGGTGGGAGGTTGTATCGGGGCAAGTGCCAGCATCTGTGGGATTGGCGCGAGTGGACAAGGTTGCATCTCCTGCTGTCCGCTCCGCATTAAGGTGGAGCTATGTGTGAGTTTGATATTCGACAAGGCGTGCATAGGCTTCGGTATTTAGCGAGGAGAGAGCGATGAGAAGGGAACTTGGTCGGCAAGCGTGTGGAGAGGTCGCGACTTCCTGCCTGTTGACGGGGAAAATCCGTTCCAAGTTCTTCTTGAGCCTCTGGCTCCTTGCGCTCTTCGCTTTTGTTTATGCCCAACAGCCCCGCGCCTATATGGAGGCAGTTCCGTCGGGGGAGAGCATCAAAATCCGCTGGCTCACGAGCGAACTGCCTCAGGGTGGCTTCATTTTGGAGCGAAGACCTGCAGGCAGTGGCGAGTATCAACCCCTGCCGAATATGCCCCTCCAACCGAACTGGAGCCAACAGCAGTGGGAGTCTACTTTTGGAGTGTCCTTCCCACTTGCTTTGACCACCGTCGGGGAGGAGCAGACCTCCGCCTTCTTCCAACGGCTCCAAACCGACTCTGCCAGCCGAATCGTGCTGGGGCTGGTGAGCATCGACGCGTGCAGGCTCTTTGGCTGGTTCTACGAGGACAAGACGGTGGAGCAGGGCGCACGCTATGACTACCGCCTCCTATCGGGGGGACAGCGTCAGGTGCTGGCGGCGGTGGAGGGGGTGGCGGTCGATGCTGTGCCCAGCATGCCCACACCCCCAAAGCCAACCGTCAAGGTCGAGAATCGGCAGGTGACCATCCAGTGGACTTTCGCCAATGACCCGAAACTGCATGGGGTGTTGGTGGAGCGTGCCCTGAGTGCAGAGGGACCTTATGAACTGGTGCGCCCCTTCATCTCGGTCAGTGGGTTCTGGCTACGCTCGGTGAGCCGAGAGGCGCAGAATCAGCAGGTATCGGGCGAGACCATCGTCCTCGATGTGCCCCCTCAGCAGAATCGCCCCTATTTCTATCGCTTGGTGGCGGTCGACTTTGTGGGCAATCGAGGCGCAACGAGTGAGCCTGTTGCCTTCCAAGTGCCCTTCTTGGAGCCACCGGAGCCACCGACGAATGTTTCAGCAGAGATTGACCCGAATGGGCGTATCCTCTTGCGTTGGGAACCCAGCGAAAGCGAGCAGACCACCGGCTACCTCGTTTATCGGGGTACGAATCTGGGCGATGAGGCGAACGAGAGACTCACCCCGCAACCCCTGCCCAAAGAGGCGCGCCGGTTCATCGTGGAACGCCAAGAGGCAGGCAGTGTGAAGTGGTATGCCATTGTGAGCGTCGACCCGTTCGAAACAGAAAGTCAGCGCACTTCGGGGGTGCAGGTCAAAATCCCCGACGCAACGGCGCCCACAGCCCCGAAGGGTCTCAAAATCGAGCTGGTGAGCGATACGGGTAGTCTCCCTATGAATCGTTGATAGGAACAGGAACATGGGTCAACAGCTCCTCCAAGCTCCAGATGTGGTCCGTAAGACCCGCCACCATCCCA